>Ga0209489_108532_pt1 | contig 13851 bp, 7 predicted proteins | sample SiratrowhiteBW_FD_187527 | JGI IMG/M metagenome (GOLD analysis project Ga0209489, IMG submission 187527) | Root nodule microbial communities of legume samples collected from California, USA - Siratro white BW (SPAdes) (version 2) | ecosystem: Host-associated > Plants > Roots > Nodule | place: USA... | reverse complement strand
ATCGGCGAAGTTTACATGTGTTAATAATGATGGATGGAATTTTAAAGTAATAACATATTTGAGATGTTAAATTTTTGTAACTAAGATGATTTTATTTTCTAACATTGACATCTGTTTTTGTAGGGTTTGCATTCTTGGGTGATTATAAGCCACTAGATAAGCCAGTAGATGATAAGCCAGCAAAATGTAAAATAGCTTTTGATTGTCCATTTGTTTGTGCACCACCATGTGATAAACAGTATTGTGATCCAGTCACTGGTATATGCCATTGCTTGTGTCACAAACAGTGACAAATCTATCAATGAATATTCATTTGGAGATGATGACTTTGAATAAACAATACAAATTCCGAATTTTTATCCTAATTAAAACTTTTTATATGTTGTTTTTACACTTTACTATTTAATTATTGCAAAACTGGATGTGGGTTCGAATTAATTTTCGCATTGATTGATGACCGTTGTTTTTGAGCAAAGTAAAGAAAACAAATAAAGGATTTAAATAAATATTTAATAATGACTAAAATTTAAACGATAATTACTATGAGTTGAGTTTGGGGTTTTTAAAATATTGTGAATACTTAAATCAACCATCAATAATTCTTATAATATAATTGTTAATATAAATTACTATTAAATAATTTCATCAAATATATAAATAAAGGGAAAAATTACATTGTAGTCAATTTTCATTAAAATTTAAAATAAGAATTTGTAATATTTAAAAACTGAATTAGAAATCATTAAATTATTAAAAATTATAATTGAATAATTTAAGAAGATGGTGGAAAATTCAAATAAAGTTTGAATGAAACTGATTATAGATTCCGTTGAATTGAACGGGTACAAAAATATGTGTCCCTGCCTATTTTATCCCATTCTATTTTTTTGAATTTTCTTATTCCACTGAAAACATTGTTACTTCATTCATTTTTAAGTCATACTTTGTTTTATATAAATTAAACTGATTAATATTAACTATTGTTTGTGATTATTAATAGAAATTAAAATAAAATTCCAATTAATAATATAATATAAAAATTTAAAATTACAATATTGTTATTATTATTGTTATTATTATTATTATTATTATTATTATTATTATATTATATGATATTATATTATATTATAGTAGATTAGTTAATAAATTATATATGATATAAAATAAATGTGAAACTAATATCTCACAAATATATAGTAAAATTAATTTTAAGCGTTATATTCAGAAATATATTTAATTGATGAATGTTATGAAAGATTTTCATTAAATAAATTTAATTTTAAGCATTATAATGAATTTAATTGAGATGGATATTATTATAAATTAATCTAATAGTAATAATAATATCATAATAATATCATAATGAGGAATATATCAATTAAGTGTCCCGATTCTTACTATTGAGATTGTTTTTCAATGTGTTAGACCATTTAAATTCCATTCTAAAGTATTGTGGTGTGTTTTAACATCTATTGTAAATAAATTTAACATTAAATTATTTTAACTAATTTGGTATATAAACCTCTATATGTAATTACATTTTATTTATCAATAGCTTCCATATAATTAGTACAAGTGTGTCACAACCATATATAATGAGGATAACAAAAGACACTCAAACACTTTTATATGAAAATACCTTACATCGAATAATATTGCAGAACATATTTTATTTAATGAGAAAATTATATTTATTTATTAAAGGTCAAATGGTAGTATGCACATGTTTTTTTTTTTTCTTTTTTCTGAAACGTCTTGATTATATCACTTAACAACAATATAAATTTTGTGAAAGGTTTTGTTACTCCTAAATGTTGATATAGTATATGACCTTTAATGGCTTTTACATGCAAATTTATAACATCTATTAAAAGTAACTAATAATTATAGTAATTATATATAATTATTGATGAATTTGATTCTTAAAGTTAATAAAAAATATGTAGAAATTTATGTTTTCTTAAACATTAAAAAATATTATCAACTTTTAGAGAAAAATAATTAAATTATCATTTTTATATTTGAGAGTCAAGCTGACCAATTTAAAAAAATAACAACATTAACTAATCATGTTTAACCAAATTTATTGAGACCAAATTTTTTTCGTTAAATTAAAATATATATAATTTTTTTAATTATATTACACAATTTCTTTCATTATAAGAAAACGTTCGAATAACATCAAATATTAAAATTTTTTGTTAATGTTATTATTTTTCTATTATTATTGCTAGTGATAATATTGTTAATATTATTATTATTATCAATATTATATTTTTTTAAATTAGTAATGTTGATTTTAATATTATTAATATTCATATTATAATATATGTTAATGATATTATATTATTATTAATTCTTTTATTGTCATTAATATTAATAACATTATTATTACTATTTATATTGATATTACTATTATGATTATTTTTTTTTCAATATTTTGAATATTATTACTATTTCTATTGATATCATTTATATTTATATTCATAATATTTTCAATGTTACTATATTTTTATTAATATTATTTATATTTGTATAAAAATTATTTTTTATATTATTAATAGTTTTATTTATATTATTTACAGTTATATGAAAAATATTTGTCTCATATTGTTATTAAGAATTATTATTATTATTATTATTATTATTATAGTTAATAATAATATTATTATCAGTAGTATTATTACTATTAATGATAATATTATTATTAATATTAATATTATAAATTCTATTAATACTACGGTTATGAATATTATTAACATTGTTTTTACCAATATTTTTAATACTATTATTAATATTATTAGTATTATTTTTCATATTATTGTTGTTATTGTTAATAAAAATAAAAATAAAAATAATATTAGTAATAATATTATTACTAACAATAATAATAACTTTATTATTGTTATTAATATTAATATCACAATTAATATTATTAATTATTTAATTTGTATTATCAATATTTATATTACAAATGTTTTTAATTTTATTTTTAATAATATTAATTTATTATTATTATTATTATTATTATTATTATTATTATTAGCTTTGTATTTATATAAAAATATTTTTAATATTAATAATATTTTTATTAAAATTATTTATATATATGTAAATATTTGTAATATTATTATTAAGAATCTTATTATCATTGTAATTAATATTATTGTTATTAATACTATTATTACAAGTATTGATAATATTGATATTAATAATATTATAAACTCTATTTATATTATTATTATTATTACTAAGAATATTATTAATATTGGTTTTATCAATATTATTAATAAGATTAATAATAATTTTATTAATAATATTAATATTCATAATCATAAGTTTAATCATAATAAGAATAATAATAATCATAATTACATAGTTTGTCTGGTGTAATGGTTAAATGTTTCTTTTTTCTCTCACAGGTCTTAGATTTGTCACAATAAAAAAATAATAATAATAAAATTATATAGGATCATTATTAGTGAGTAATATTAAATTATACTCACAAATTTTTGCCATAGGAAAAACTAGTTTTTTTTTTTTTTTAACATGAGACTAATTTACTACATTAAGATCAAATTCAACTGGTTATATGTGATGAAAGTTCGCACACTAAAATAAAAAAAGGTTAGCAAATTATAGAAAGTTCACACACTAAAATAAAAAAAGGTTAGCAAATTATTGAGTTCCATTTGCTAATCTTTTTTGTTTTAAAATTTCTACAATATTTTGAAGTTGATATGGAGGAAGAACTGTGGAAGGTTCTCAAACCTCAAAATGAAGTCAACGTCATACTCCACAAAATGAGTCTTGTTAAGGTTTGTGATGATCATTAGGCAAGTAGAGATGATGCAAAAGGATCGTCTGCTAGAGGAACTTCAATTGTAGATAGAGTTGGACTAAGCAAAACTATAGGGACTCACCAAATTGTGGATGTCATTTATGTCTTGAATCCATAGGTTTCACCACTTGATAGTGGAACTCCTCTATCACAATTTGAAAGGTTGATGCTAGGAAAGCTGAACATGACAAACGATCAAAAAGAGCCTTATGAATTCTATGTTATCAGGTTTGAACATTTGAATGATTAACCTTAAAATATCATTCACCTGAAACAGGGTCACAAAACCGCCTAACTAGTGGGTTTGTGCACAAGAAGCAACTCTTATTTGTTGATACATATAGGCTAATGTAGCTACTCCCCAACAATAACCTCCATACATATGAAAATCACATAATAATGGCAAATATGAAACAGATATCAAGGTGGCACTCTTATCTACCAAGATGGTGCATCCAACTTGTAACCCCCACTCTCGTAAAGCACCCACCTTTTTCTTTCTTTCTCTATCACCTTCCATCCTTCATATATCTCTCTCTCCCTTCTCTCTTGATTTTCACCCTCTATACTTCTTATGTTCTAGAATCTGATCAAGCCCCGCAGTAGTTGAGGATCCTAGGGTCATTTCTAATCGATCAGAATCTCAAACAGAGTAAGTTCATATTTATTCTAAAGATTCCTTGTTCTCTATTTTCGTTAAGTTTTTGTCACCAATATTGGTGGTAACAATTGAGAAAAGTGTTCCTCTCTACTTTATTAAGGTTATACTAAAAGTTGGTGTTATTTAGAAAACTTGTTCTAGATCCCTCAAGTTAGATTGATGTTGTTGGCTGATTGGAGGAATTGATAGGGGATCGTTGCCTGAGGTAAGAAAAGCTAGTTTTTACCTTAAATAGAACTTTATGTTAGAATAGCTGGATGTGTGGGTGACGGGGTCCCCAATTTCAAAGCTTCTTTGCAGGAATTGTTTTAGGCATGAAAGTGAATTGTTTAGATTGAAAAATTAGTTTGATGAATTTGGTATATGTATGTTGTTATTACGTTAAATAAAGAAGTCCTTGGATGACATTTGATGATTTAATCATTAAGTGTTGTTATGATTGTGGAAAAATTCTTATATACTATTATTTGTGGATTAAATGAGTATTGATGTGAATGATTGTATGATGAAGTTGATTTCATACATTTGGGATAATGTATGAGTTATACTTGTTTGAGTACATTAAGTATAGCATACCTATGTTTAACAGAGATCTTCAAGCTTTACTGATGATCTAAGTCACATAGACTAAGACATCTGGTGGTGAGAAGCTAATAAGGGAGTTCATACACATCGGGAGAGCTGGCAAACACTCGGCATTGGATGTTTGAATTTACTCTAATCCTTTCTCTTAGATTCGATGTCAGTCTAAGTCTTGGGTTTTGGATTAGTCCTTTCTCTTAGATTCGTTGGTAATCTAAGTCTTGGGTATTGGATTAGTCCTTTTCTCTTAGATTTGTTGAATCTAAGTCTTGGGTATTGGATTAGATGTTAGTCTCTGGTAGGGGAATACTTAATGAGTCTTCCAGAAGACGATTGGCCCATGTGTGACCTGTATGTATGATGTGGTCCATGTGAGGCCTTTATGTATGATGTTTGACATGAGTATTTGAAATGAAAAAAGGTAAACTTGTATTGAGACTTGATATGCTAAATATTAAGAGAATTCTTATGACTGATATAATTTGTTCTTTTTGCATGTATTTAGTATGTTATAAAATTTTAATTTCACTAGCTTACCCTTGTTTTTCATGTTATTGTATAAACTGCGATGACTGTACTATGTACACGAGCAGGTGCAAATGCAGGTTTTAGAACACCTTAGAGATGATATGCCCTTAAATTGATCTTCCTTTTGTCTTGTATATACTTGTACATATGTTTTGATGTAGTTAAAGACTTTATGACCATGAGATGATCTTCCTTTTTGTCATGTAGATAGTTGTACATAAGTTTGATGTATCTGAACACTTTATGTAGTACATTGAAACTTAAATGTATGTTAATATTTGGTAGCAAACAAAATTAGTTTAGTTGAGAAATCTTTTTCTGATAGTCTCGCTTAAGCGGGAGAATCTTGCTCAAGCGAATTTTGCAGAAGAGTTCACTGTGCAAGTCTCACCAGAGCGAGATATGGCTCACCTGAGCGAGCTCTTCGTAAAAAAAATAGGGTGCTCTCTTGAGCATTTTCTCTCAAGCGAGTGGCTTTTCGCCCAAGCAAGCAAAGCCTTTAGCTCAAGCGAGGGTACTTTCGCTTAAGTGAAAATGGCACTGGAACTAGAGTGCTCTCTGGAGGATTTTTGCTGAAGCGATTAGCCTTTCACCCAAGCGAGCAGAGATTTTCGCTCAGGCGAGCATACTTTTGCTCAAACGAAAATAGCACTGGAACTGGAATGCTCTCTGGACCGTTTTTGCCCAAGCGAGTAAATTTTCGCTTGAGCGAGAGGGATTCTCTCTCAAGTTAAAAGAAAAAAAAAACTTTTTTTTCTTTTCTTCTTTCTTTTATTCTCTTATTCTTTTCTTCTTTCCTCTGTTTCTTTATTTTTTGTATTAAATGTTTTATGGTTTGAAATTATACTTTGTTTTTCTATAAGAGTTGAATGACAGATGTTATAGAATTTTTGGGCTATTACACAACTAGATGCAATAAATATGCCCTACCTCAGGCAACATTCCTCATACAACTCTTTAAGCCAACTCAAGCGGACCTGTACGCCCCGACACTAACGCATCTCTACATTTGCTACACCTTCTTCAACTCCTAACAACCAATATTCTACACACTCCAGTGTAGTCTGAGATAATGTAGGTCGAAAATTGGCCCACAATAGGAATGTGGAGTAGAGACGACACATCGTCCAATATGATCATCATCTCTCCAACTGGCAAATGAAACGTATTAGTGTCCATATGTTATCTGTCAACAAACGCACACAACAACCCCTTGCCCGCCACATAATATGTAGTTTTTCATAGAGACAACAATCTAGAATTAAGTAAAAAATTATGCACCTCAGGACAAGGAAGACCAAACCTATTCACCTTTCTACCATGGGAGACTAATTTTAATTCTCCACAATCCTACACAAAAACTAACACAACTTATAAAATTTTTCACATATTAAACACATCAAATAATAATTATATAATCTTACCTCACCCTCCCACAGTCTGAAGGCCACATGCTCACTATAACTTAGCAACAAAGAGCAATCTGAAGGTCCTCCAGGGAAACTTATAGGCTTACCAGCATCAGGACCACCAACAATAGCACTAGATAAAGCACCACAATCTCCTCTACGAACACATGTAGTAGGTCTAGTCCGACCATCGGGCTATGAACTACCTCCTCTAGTTCTGATCATATCTGTCAAGTTCTTGTCAATGTTAATGAATGTCAAATAAAGTAAAACATACGTACCGGAATCACGCCATCTGGTATACAATTTTGAAAGTTTTGTATACCGGATGAGGTGCAATTCAATATACATATAGAAAAATAATATATACCAGAATTACCCAATTTGATATACACTATTTTTCGATATGTATACCGGATTGCACTTTATTGGTATACAATTTTCAAAAGTTTTGTATACAGTATGAGATGCAATCCGGTATACATTTCACAAAATAATACATACTAGATTGAGTAGTTCTGGTATGCATTGTTTTTTTTGAAATGTATACCAAATTGCATGTCATCCGGTATACCAAAAAATTCAGATTTGGGATTTCTCCCCCGTCGACGACGAACCCCAAACTATGAAATTTATTCATCAAATTTACTATAACACCTACCAAATTCACAGAAACATGAATAATTACTTACCTATTGTTGTTTCCAACCTTCAATTCAAGATTTTTCTTCCCAAATTCAAAAACCCTATCCAAACAGTTATCCTCTCTACAGGATTTCCTCTTCCCTTGTAAACACAAACAAAACACAAAACCAAACAACCATAACCCAATGCCTGAGGCGAAAAATGTCGGTGACAAAACAAGCAAAAGTGGAGGGATTCGCTACAAGAAAATAGCTATTTAGAGACCAATTTTTAGCTACCAAATAAAATGGTTGCTAATTATGACCAAAATAGTCACCAAATTAAATTTTGATTACTAAATAACTACAAAATAGAAGTAATGATTGAATTTAGTGACCAATTAGGTTAAGATAATTAGTATCTAACATTAGCTACCAAAGTTTAGTGACCTATGCTATTAGATTCTAAATTGGTATCTAATTAAGTTAGAGACTAATTTAGAATCTAATGGTATTGGTTACTAAAACCTTGGTAGCTAATGGTAGATACCAATTATCTTGACTTAATTGGTCACTAAATTCAATCATTACTTCTATTTTGTAGTTATTTAGTAACCAAAATCTAATTTGGTAACTATTTTTGTCACAATTAGCAATCATTTCATTTGGTAGCTAAAAATTGGTCTCTAAATAGCTTTTTTTTATAGTAATTCAAGAAGGAGAACACGACAATGAGGAGGTGCAGGGAGACAACACAGAACTGAAAAACGTAAATAGGAGTGAAGAACATTGTGAAGTTATGTTATTATTCATTAAAAGTAATTTAGACATTTCAAATGATATATGGAGCTGTAAGACGAGATCATGAAGGTACAGGAAGAATCAGTCTAACTTGAAATGGTATAAGAGCATCTTGATGTTTTTCAATATGAAAAGGATTATGGCATTTTTTTTATTTTCTATTTAATTTTCATTCTTATTATGGTCTGTAATATTGAATAGGCTTCTTATTATTTAACCTTACTTGTTATATTATATAATCAGACTATCAATTGTTTTAATATGACAATTATTAATACTATTATCATCATCTTCTAAAATAATTTTAAATAAAATATATAATTTAATTATTAGTTATAAAATTATTGAAAAATAATTAATAAAAATTTTGGAATTTTAAAATTTTTTAAAAATATTGTAAATTTTTGGACAGTTTTAAATCTTTAATAAGTGTAAAATGATAATATAATATGATATATTTTGTGGCAGTTTTTAATTACTATAATTATCTTTTTTTCTGCCAAAAATATCTCTGATTGAAAGTATTTTTATCACAAACTATTCTTGGCGTGTGTAACTGATAGTTATTTTAACTTTCAGAAATTTCATTCGTAACAGTTTCTGATTGCCAAAACTTGTACTTTAACCTTCACAGATATCATATCTATTTTTCTAATGATAAATGTTTCATCATTATTATTCTCACATAATTATAAAATAAATGCACCTCACAAATTAGATTGAATAACATCATTCGATAATTTTAATTTGATTTAGATGTATTAAGAAATGTTTATTATTAGTTTGTTACTTTTTTATTTAAAATTGTACCATAATTGCTATCATCATTAAAAAAATTTATTATAGAAGGAAACATTATAGTTATACGTAACAATAACATTAATTGTGGAAGAAACTTGTAAATTATAACTATATGTAGCATATAATTAACATTAATAGTTGAAGAAAGTTGAAGACGTTAAGTTCACAAGTCCATAAATTGAAATTTGTCGATTCCATTAAAAACTAGAACAATGAACCTGCTTTGTCTAGTCAGAAAAAGTAACACATCATTTCATTAGAAATAAAAAAACACTGAATACAAAGAGAGAAAAAGAGAAAAAGGGAAGTGTGAAATATGGATATTGTTTATACAATTATAGAAAACAATAGAACAATTAATAAAAACATCTGAAAGTCAAAGAAAAAAAAAAACAAAAGTGTGGAGATTGAGTTTTTGTTTTATAATTTATAACCCTTTTCAGAAAATAAAGCATTTTTCAAAATTCTATGTCAAAGTGGTAAAATATACTAATATATATATATATATATATATATAAAAGAAATATTTATAACAATATATAAAGTAATTATTGGTCTAACTTTTTAAGATATATTTTTTTTATTTATTTTGTAACGACAAGATGAAACATAAAATAGCCATAATACTCTTAAATTTTTTATACTCAGTATTTTGTACATCAATATATGTAACTACCAAAACAATTTCTTTTAGAGATAACAATTAAAACTTTTAAATTTATTATATTCATATAGACTAATATTAAAAACTACCTTTTCTATATTTTACTTTCTTCTGTAACTGTTTTCTAAATCTTCTATTAACCTTCAACCCCATCGTCAGATCCAACTCTCCTAACGTTTTTTTTCTTTTTAAGATCAGAAACAATGATCAATGGTCAGTGTTGTTTGTGACTAAGAATGGTAGAATTATTCTGTATGTTTTAATTATGTGCAAGGTGAGGATGGTGTATGGATGAAAAGAAACTTGTTTACGCTACCTTGTAACGTATAGAAAATTGACTAAAGATTTTGCATGAAAATTAATATTAAAATTATTCTTAATTTAAGTATATTAGTTTTATCTTCTAAAACTATTGGTTGAGATTCACCTTCTTTGTGAACTTAAGTTATACAAATAGCGTATGTTATATATATATATATATATATATATATATATATATATATATATATATATATGAGAGACATTAATAAAATGCCATGTGCGTTTTTAGGGCAAACTATTTTAAAGATGGATTTTATATTTCATCGCTGTCTAAAGTGACAAGAAAAAATTAATGATGGAATGCACTTTGGTAGTGAAAAATGTATATTTTTCAAAAATAACTTTTTTTATCTTTTCTCTGAACTAGTAAAAATAGAAAGAGAGATAATTACAACACTTGATCCGATTATAAAGGAATTTCAATGAGAAAATATATATATTTTTTATTCTGAAAAAATAGATACTAAACAATAAATTAAATATAATTGTAATATTGAATCTCCGAAGGGTTTAAATGTAATGTTAATATTAGCTTTGTTTGATTTCTTTTTTATTCAATAGTAATTTAGAACACATCGTTACGTACTAGTATAAATATGCAGTAGAAGGTATAAAGTGAGATCAACAGAGACCATACATCTAAACCTAAGAAACCCCACAAACAAAAGCAGAGGGATGGGTGTAGTTAAGATAGGTTTCACTTTGGTCCTTTTGGCTCTAATAGCATGTCATGGTATATTCTTTGAACATCTCTTCATATTTGAGTTTATGAAAACGCTCTTGTTATTGAATTTGTGTATCTTTTTGCAGGGAATGGTTTGGGGAGCATACCAAGTATAAAAGATGTATACAAATATTCTGAAAACTACGAACACTACCCTGAAGGAAAAGGACAGTGTGATAGAAACAGTGATTGCTGGTATTATTGCAATCCACCATGCTATTATCTGACGTATTGTGATATGGCAAGTCACAGATGCGTGTGTCCTTGTCATAATGAGTGATATGGTTGAGATTTAATCAATAATTAAGTGCTTGGAAATTACCCTATATATAAATCTATGATAATAAATTAATATGTTTCATGATAAATTAGCTTTTCGATTTCATACTTGAAATTCATTACCTTTGTATGGCCTAAAAGTCAAGTATATGCTTCAAATTCGTCACCTTTATATGGCTTAAAAGTTAAATAGATCTTATCAGTTTTGCACCCTGAGTCGTTGTGAGACTGAAAAATTTATTAAATAAAGAAATCGTTATAATTATTGTTAAATAAAGGAGGGTATGTTGAATGAGGAATCATATGAAATGGTATGCTTTAGGAGCTCTGAATGATAGCAAGAATTGCAGTTTTAAGGTGCTGGCCACAGAGAGGTAGAGTTGAAAATAGTGATGTTAATGTATGCTTCTTGCTGGAATCAATTGAACTTTTGTCGTGGCATATGCTGTGTTTCTGTGTGTTGCAGGTTGTACTAGTAGATTGATGAAGGCATATTAACAAATGGTCACTACTTCTTGAGGGTTTTTGTTGATGATTTTTTGGATATTTATGCTTCGAAGACTGTGTATGTATATGTATAAGAAGGTTTGAACATCTCAAATATTTTTATATTTATTTAATAAAAAAAATTATGTTAAAATTTAACGATAGATAAAAATTCATATGATACAGAAAGTGAAAATATTTTTTTTTTCTAATAGTCATATAATAAATGTTACATTGGGTCTTTATATAATTTTCGGTGGATGTGTTGAAAATGATGTCAAGATTATCTAGTAACAAAATACAACAACAAAAAAGTATGGTGTTTTGAACATTTTGTTAGTTGTAATGATTTTCCTCTCTACATAATAGTGTAAATGATCTCTATATAATATATAACTTGCAAGTATACCACCTACTCCACTTGAATTAAATGGTATTATTCCTACATATGTTATCTTTCCTAACTTAACAAAAAGTTAAGAATATATTAAAGTAAATAAATTTTATATAAAAAAAAACTATAAATATTTATATAAAGATAAGCAAAGTATAAAAAAAAATCTATTGTTTACGTGTATATTTAAATAAAACTGAAAAAATGCACAAATAATCATAAATATTTAAAAATACAAAGTTTGCTACAATATTTTTTTTCATATTTTCATCTTTCAAGAATCATTAAATATCTACAAATTTAAAATTTTACATAATCTATAATTCTTATTTCACTAGTTAAGGTATTTAAGTAATATCTATATTATCTTGTTTTATGAGTAAATAATATTGGAAGATATAATTGGATACATATGCTTCACCATATCATATCGACCACTGATAATTCTTTAGTTGATGCAGGTGTTGAATTATTAGACAATCTTATTAATTTCATACATTACATGATCACATTTATTATATAGTTTTTTATTATATGTTTTGATTATAACAAAATTAAGTGTATGTTTTAATAATATTTACAGAAAAATAAAATTAAATAATATGTGTAGGATTAAAATGACAAAGTCAGAGTAGATGGTTAAAGTTAGATTAGACAATCAAATTTAAATTAAAAGTTTCAAATAACAAGTATGAGGTTTTAATTAAATTGATTATTTGTGATAAAATAATTTTTTTGAAACTAAATATTATTTAAAGATAAACTTAAAATGAAATTTTAGTTAAAAGATAAATTTGATTTTTAATAAAGATAAATTTTGATTTTTGATAAAGATAGAATTTGATTTTTTGATAGAATTAGAATTTGATTTTTGATGAAAGATAAAAATTTATTTTGATATAAATAAAATTTGATATTTGATAAAGATAAATTTGATTTTCAATAAAGATATACTTGATTTTTGATAAAAATAAAATTTAATTTTTAATTCAAGATGTAACATTAGTTTTATGTACAAATAAATTTAATTTTTTTATGATTTTAGAAAAGATATTTTATCCTTATCTCTTGTAAAAAAAGAAGAAAAAAAACAAAACAGGTTACACTCATATATGATATTATTCACTACACTTCAATTTGATTCCAAAAACTAATTGTTGATATCTTTTATTATTATTTTAAATAATAAAATTTAAAGAGAGATAAAAGAATAATTCTTAAAAGATTGAAGATATACTCTCACAACATATTTAAAAATTCAGGTATCAGAATGTTACTAAAAATCAGAAGACGTGAAGGAGCACAACAAGATATACTAAAGATAAGCACTTAAAGATTTCAGAATAGAAAACATATTTCAGGTTGAAAATTCAAATTATTTTTCTGTCAAGAAATGATTTTGCATTTTCAATAATCTTTAAGTTTTTTTTTTTCCTTTTATATTAATGCAAGAGGTGTCATGTTCCCTCTATATAATTTTTATTTGGTGTTTCTTTTTTATCATATACCTTTTAATAAAGCAATGTTTTCCACACACAATCTCGATCAAAAAAATACTTAGGTGATAATAGATTAATAGTTGAGCCATTAAATTAGTAATTTCATTACATTAATGAAATACAAAATAATATATATTATAGTTTTGCCAAATATCATACTATAAATGATTTCATATATATATATATATATATATATATATATATATATAATAAATTTTATTAATCTTAATATTAATTT
>Ga0209489_108530_pt1 | contig 13854 bp, 12 predicted proteins | sample SiratrowhiteBW_FD_187527 | JGI IMG/M metagenome (GOLD analysis project Ga0209489, IMG submission 187527) | Root nodule microbial communities of legume samples collected from California, USA - Siratro white BW (SPAdes) (version 2) | ecosystem: Host-associated > Plants > Roots > Nodule | place... | reverse complement strand
AAGGTCAATGAACATTCTTTCCCTATTTCTTATCATATGCCTGTTTTTTCACCTTTGTATTAGAACTCATATCTGAAGGTTTTTCTGCATTTCTAATTAGGATCTACATACAAGAAACAAATATTTCGGTAAAATAATTTTATAGAAGACTATCTTCTGACAGTAAATGTTGGTCATTGATTGGGTTAGAATCTGATTTGGCTTTCAATATTTAGAACAATCTGGAGAACTTAATTTTACAGGTTGTTCTGTGTTGTGTGTTTAGAATTTGTTTTGTATTTCCATCTGGTGTCTTTACTTGTTGCTCTGAGAAATTTGTGATTCTGGTTTGGTTTTAGTGGTATTTATGCAGTTTGGTGTGTGTTGCAGGTGATCAAGTGAATCAGAGCCTGCTTATCCATGTAGCAGATCAATGGAATTTGACTTGTGAATCAGAGCCTGCTTATCCATGTAACAGATCAATGGAATTTGACTTGTGTAAGCTTGGAAACCTCTCTCTTCACATAGTGATTTGAGTGAGATCCTTGGTATATCACACATGCTTCACTTTGAAGTGTTTTAAATACACTATTTGATAGTGATACATTGTCATTGGTTGAATAGTTGTTAAAGTTGTTTAGCTTATTTGAATAGGTAATTTGTCAGAATACTTTAATTTATTTATAACACCTATCTATCTCTTACTTAGGTGTAGTCTTTTCAGATCTTTTTTGTGCACATTTCTAAAGTAAGTACTTTTTTATAAACACATGAATAAACTAAGAGATGAGTTAATCTCTTAAGTACTTTTTTATAATCCCATGTTTTCACTTTCAAATATTATTATTACACTTCATTTGCTAAACTTCAAATAACATAAAGGCAAAAGGCGTATGAGCAAAGAAACAAGTGATGTTTTCCAACTTTACTAAAGATTACTCTTTTGAACTGATCATGTTGAACATTCTTCTAGACATGGATATAAATATTTTGACTTATGTTGTTGTTCTTCCTCTTTGTAGTCGATTCTTTTAGCTCACTTTCTTCCTCATTCTTTAAATATATTTGTTTGTAAATTAACATATAATAACGTAGATTACCCTCACATATTCTTAAACTTAGATCGAGATACTACTTTTTCCCATATCGGTATAATCTGCTAAAATTTTAAATATGAACAATTTTATTTAAATCTAAAATAGAAATAATTTTAATGAATTATATGTGACCCTGTTAGTATAAAAGAAATATTAGAATTGGACTTGAGAGAGGTGTTGTTAGTATAAAGGTTAAGATTTTCCTGATCGAAGAAGGAATATCAAATATGGTTAAGATTTTCCTGATCAAAGAAGGAATATCAAATATTTCAAGTAACTTAATATTCATGCTGATCCAAATCTTGAACAAATATCGGGAAGAAGAAGTAAGTAAATTATGAGAATGTTATCCTAATCAGTTATTTTCTAAAGAAAAAAGAGAAAGGATAAAGAGAAGAGAATAGGCCTGGAACAACATTGAGGCGCTGCTTAGGCAACATTGCACGGAACACCCTATGTTGTGAGGAACCCCAGAGCTTGCGCTGGTGGATCCTTAGTGTTGAGAGGAAGACATTTTAAAAATTTGATTTTTTAGCGCCTTTCTTGTGTCGGGAGGAAGAGGTTTTGCAAAATCCATTTTTCGGACGAAAGAAGAGAACTCTATTGCCGTGAGGTCACGAAATTATTCTGGAATCTTGGTTGACTATCTTTCTAGTACAAGAACATGGAGGATTTCAAATTCCTTGAGGTTACTTAAAAGAATCTGGTACAGATCATATCTTTAAACCTCTGATTGTTGTTGTTGCGAGAAATAGAACCTTTGCCCAAATACTATACAATACTTGTGATATCTCACCCTCTCAATTTCCTAAACTGTCTTGAAAGGGGACATGATCTCTGTCCAAATATTTGAGGAGGACTATCTTGTTGGCTTTTTTATAGTAGAATTGTCTTTTTCAAAGGAGATAAGTTTCTCACCCACTTAGAAGTTTGCAAGAAACTTTAAGAGGCTTGGAAGACTCTGGGCTCTTGGAAAGCTATCCCTCTCAGTAAGGGATTTTACGAGTTTTCTTTCTCATCTTTTGAAGACTCAGAAGGGTTTTGGGAGTGGGTTCTTGAAATCTTTGTCCGGGAATTCTCAGAGTTTTTGCTTAATCAAAAGATTTTGTTCCTGCTACAATGAAGATGACTAATGCTCAATGTTGGGTGCAAATCCATGGACTCCTTACGGAATATTGGCATCCTAAAGTTATCTTTTCTATTGCTAGAGGAGTTGGAACACCTCTTTCCTTAGACAATTGAACCATGAACAAAACAAGAGGTTTTTTTTGCAAGGGTTCTTGTGGAACAAAACAACCTTATTCTAACTAAGCATATTTTTCCGATGACTAGTCCTAAAGCACTACATTTGTGTTTTGCAGGACCAACAAACGCTCCCTTTCTAGTCTTATGGAGTTTTTACATTCTTATAGTTTAGCTTCAGGTCAATGGATAAACACTCCAAAAAATTATTTCTTCCCTGCCACGCTTCTCTTAGTTTCTTTTCTAAGATTAAAATGTGCTCGATTGCAATAGGGGCAATGTTCCCTTTAATTATCTTGGAGTTCCTATTTTTGTAGGTTCTCCTAAGGCCAGGTTTCTTCAGCCTCTTGCGGATAAAGTCAGATCTAAATTGGCTTCTTAGGTCCTTCTTTTCCTCCTCCATTTGGTCTAGTATTAATGATTGGTATGATGTCATTTTAAAGCACACTTTTTGAACTGTTGGGAGATGTGATAATATTAATTTCTGGAATGACCTCTGGTGCTTTGAGAAAAGTATCTCCATACTTGCAGGTGTTTCTTATGCTGAAATAATTAAATTGAAAGTTACTATGGGTCAAGGATGGAAGGAAAGTGGTTCTTGGAACTTCTCTCATTCTCTTTTAAATATTTAAGGTCTACATAACTTACGTTATATTTTTCTGACCTCTTGGCAAGACACTTTTATTGGATGCTGGAAGATTCTGGTTCTCTAACCTAGAAGACGGCCATAAAGATTTTTGAGGATTCTAATCTTACTTGTCAACAGGGTAAACTGATTTGGACTAGTTATATTCATCCTGTGAAGACTTTAGTGCTTTGGAAGATTTTACATCAGAGGTTGTCTGTAGACAAAAATATTCAAATTAGATGTCTTTCTTTTGTTCTATGTGCTCTTTGTATAGAAAACAGGAAGAATCTATTTTTCATCTTTTCTTTGATTGCTCTGTCACCTCTCAAATTTGGAATTATACTAAGCAGATTTTTCCTGAGTTCTCTCATATTTCTATTAATGATATTATTGATTTCCTAATGCTTGCAGGGAGTCTCTTAGTTAATCTTGTCAGGCTGACAACTATTACTTACTCTATTTGGATGATACGGAGAATGAGAAATCATGCTAGGTTTCAATAAAATGTTTTTATTTGTTCGATTATCCAAACTATTAAAGGTTTCATCATAATGATAGGTAATTCTTCCATGAAACACATGCGCAATGACATTGTTGACTTCTCTTAGTGTGATGTTTTTTGATATCATCATCTGTTGTCGGAAAGAGACTTCTCATATTTAGATTATTTAAAATTTTTTTCATGTCAATTGGGTAAAGATCAACACTGATGGTGCTGCTAGAGGGTGTTTGGATTTTTCAACATGTGCAGGTATTTTTTGTGATAGCAGGGTGGTGAATATATAGGTAGTTTCTCCTCTTTTCTTAGGATACAAAAGTCTTTATATGCTAAGGCATTTTGGCTATTGAGCTTGTTTAGAGCAAAGGCTTCACCTATTTGGCTTGAGTATGACTCTTCGCTATTTTTTCAAGCATTTAGTTCGTTTAATCTCATTCCTTGATCTTTGAGAAGAAGATGGAGAAAGTGTAAAAAAATATATAAAGAAATTGAATTCATATTCCGTGAGGAAAACTATTATGCTGACAAACTGACTTCGTTAAGTCTCAATAATAAGTTAGATTTTAAATGGTATGATGTCATACCTGCTATTATTAAATTAGAATTTTTTTTTTTCATAATAAATATCAATTCTTTATGTTTTGTTTTGTTTAACTTGATTGAAGAATATTTGTATGAGTTTAACTTAGTCTCTCCACGATTTTTTATCTTTTTTTAATAATATTGTTTATGTCATAATATATGTAGTTAATCTTTGAAGTATGAACTTCCCAAAATTCATAACATAACATAAATTTTATAAGAAAAAAAATGGGCTTAGGAGATAAAAGACAGAAAACTTCTATTTGAACTCTTATAGGAAAAAAAAAACTTCGTCAACATTTAGATATATATATATATATATATATAAGTATTTTATTGAGGAATATAATATATTTTGAGCTCCATAGAATTTTATAAGTTCAAAAGAAGAATATTTGTTTTTTTTCATTCGATTATGATATGATAATATGATCGTTATATGCTTTTTTTCTTAAAAAAGATGGTCGCTTTTCCGTGAATTATGTACAAAAATATAAAATCAATTTTATGCTGAAGGTAGGTTCATATAATCAATATTATGTCACAAATAATTGATTATAGATAATCAAAACTAAATTCTATTTATTTAAACGATGATAAATTAAATTGTTATGTCTAAGTCATACAATTAATTATTACCTATTAAAAATTCTATTTTAATTTTTCTTTTAAAACAAACAACTGTATATATAATTTGATATTATATTTTTAAAATATACTAAAATATAAATCATTTAATTATTTTGATATTGTTATTTACTCTTCGTAAATTTGATATAAATAAAAAGCAATATATAAAATTATAATTTAACTGATAAAATTTTATCTTTTAATTATTCGAGTTAAACATTTAATAGAAATTACTTGTTAATTTCATTTTTTCTAAATTAAGCGCAGTTGCCGATTTTAATCAATTTTGTTAATATCTATGCTTATTTTCCCCTGAATTTTCCACCGGTCACCGGTTGGTAAGGTCTGCAGTTAATTTCGATCTCTCTCTGTATTTCTCTCATTAGAATCGAACCTTCACACCTTAGCCGTGGCAAAGTTCGCCGGAGAATCGGGTTCGGCCACCGCTCTCCGATGAACGCTTCCTAGAACACCATGGCGGAGCAAGGCAGCGCCGCCGTCAACGACGGCGAATCAGAACCGCAACCAAACGAACACCACGTCCTCAACAATCACATCGACAACAACGACGTAGACAACATCGAGAAGAGTTCAGATCCAGAGTTGTTCTGCTGTTTGCTTCAGCCAGCCACCGCCGACAGAGATCCCGAGTACATCGGCATTCGCCGCCTCCTTCTTCAGCGGAAGGCGGAGGCCGGAGTTATCCGCCGCAGAGTACGCTCCGTGTAGAACGCGCACTCTTATCTAATGTTTCTGATAATTTTATCTTCACAATCTGAAAATTGAGATTGTTATAAGTGCTTGTAGCTTAATTCTCTTTAGAATCCCCGTGTCGATTTGGTTCTCTTATGTGCATTTAGTTCTGTTTGTTTTTCCAGATCAATCGTGATATATGTGCATTGTCTCCGGTGATGATTTTTTTTTTTTTTTCTTTCAATGATGTGACCTAATATTGTTACATTTTGACTTTTGGATTTTAAGCTTGTTGACTTGCTTGTTCTTACAATGTGCTCAATCGTCATAAACAATGTTTAATCACAATTAGTGCTGGTTTTATTATTAATATTATGATTAGGATAGTATTTATATACAGTTCCAATTGCAGTTCATCAGAATTGGAGTTTTACATAGGTAGTCCATGTTAGGTAGTCCATGTTTCCCTGTAGTGGCAACCACCTTAAATTACAAAGATTGGTGAGGTGAAACTTCAATTCTGATAAGAGAATAGTATAAAAAGTACATAAGGAACTAAGTTCTATCTTTCTTCTTATTATTAATTGTGATAGTGTTATTTCCTGCGGCTGTGTTGTTGTTACTATTTGACTTATGGATATGTGATTGTGTTGAAGGATTGGAGATGCAATGGGAAAACATATGTGGCATACCGGAATTACATATCTAGGCCTAGAAACTGGGAAAGGGATAGTTCGCGAGCCCCTAGTCTGCAGAGTACTCCAGGAAACAGGTTGCTGTTTTTTCTTTTTTTTTAATGGAAATAGTGAGCACATATATGCTTAATTTTTTATCACACAATTTCATGATGTGGTTGCTGAAAGGGGATAAAATAAGGAATTAAAGATGCCTATTATTGGATACCGAGCTTCAAAGTGATCTGGATGTGTTCTTGGACTGTAAATTAAACTGACATGTAGGGAAAATTTTGGAAGACAGATGTTTTTATTCATTCAAGTGCACTTTCTTTCTTCACATATGTCATCTCAAACATATTGACAAGATGATTATGATTTATGATTGGTTGTGTAGCAAAATGGATCTCATTTCTTCACTTGTCTTTTCTCTGTTATGTTTTGGGTTAATTTAGGATAATATTATATTTTTCAACACTTGGATCCCAAAATTATTTTAATTTCTATGCATTTTCCCCATCAATTTCCTTTCTTTCTTATTTTAATTTGAATTCCATGTACTTCTGTGTAGTTAATTCTTCAATTTGAGTTTGTTTTTATAATCATAACCACATTTTATGTCAATGCAGCTTTCTCATTCACGGTACTAGTTTAAATTTATGTTTCCATACAATTCTGACATCAGGATAATTTACTGGTTGATGCATCAGTGGCCGATTTTTTCCATCTCCAAGTCCACACTCCCGTTGGTCTGAGGTGGACAGCTTGAGTTCTACGAGGGTAAGTTTGTGTTGTAGATTGTTGCAATATACACATACCTTTTCTCTTTAACTCTTAATTGGGTAGAGAAATGACATATCCATTAAAATTAGGAACAGATAGACATATTCTGTTAATGGGATTTATACTTTTTAATTGAAGTATATGTATCAGATTGTACCATAATAACTGATAGGATAACCACACATTCATTTGAACTGGTAGTGCTGTTGTCTAGGAAGCCTAATTGTGCTTACCTGGTCAAGTGGGATTCTTAGGGTTATATAGTTATTTTTTTAAATTCTTTTAGGAAGGAAAAGTTTGTAGAAGAGCTAAACAAAGCATTCAGAAACTAAATTAGATACATTAGAAAAATGCTAGATGACTTTTTATTAGTCGTAAAGCTGTTAAAATTGTTCATAGATGATACACAGTATTCTTCACTAGTTATTGACTCTCTGAACCAACCTATACTTTTTTGGGTAGATTTGACTGTCACTTTCTTCACAATAGTAAGTTTTGCTCAATGCGCCTTCTTGCTGAAACCACACTTATAGAAGTTGCTGATAGCCAGAGTAAATACACCTAAGTTTCCTGGATTGGGGGAAATTTACATAGAACTTCCTTCTTGGTTTAGATATTACATAATAAGACTACATTAATGAAATAGATAGACTGACCATATATTTAACGAGATAGTTCCAAGTAAACTTAGTGCATTTGTACTGTTAAGGGATATGTGGGTTATGTTAGGCCATGATAATTTGGAACTTTGTTTACTGTTTTGAAATTGAAGGAGGTTAGTACTGTTTAGGTCATATTCTGTGAGTATTAGCTTAAATTTCATGATCGTTTACATTTTTTCGTGCCATTTATCAAAATTGCATGTTCATTTACATTGTAGGATCTGCAAAATGCAAATGCTGTACATAATCATAGATCGAGTTTTGGCTCAAGTGCAAGTGATTCTGATCGTCCTAGACACCGTGGGGCTGAGTCTGCTTATTCTTTTGTTGGAATGCATTGTATCTTTGACAAGTGCAAAGCCTCTGGTAAGTCCAATATAAATTTGTCTTTTGTTACCCTAGTACCAGTCTCTGTTTTACTTGATTTGTATGGTGGAATAATCCTGAAAATCTTTATCTGTAGTTACGGTGTTGAAGTTTGGGCACATGAGTTCTGATCTACTTGCGTATGGCGCATCTGATGGAACCTTGACTGTGTGCAGTGTATCAGAGAATCCTTCAGTCATCAAACAATTAGAAGGACATTCCAAAGATGTGACAGGTTTGATAAACTGTCTTTGTCTATTTGATCTATATTTAATGCTGCATGACATATACGGTCATGTGAGCTAAGGAAATATCATCTAAGTAATGCATTATTTTTAATTGGGGGATTAGGATTGATAATAATCTTGGTCTGCATTTTTCCAATTGGAGCTCAAATTAGCCAGATTTCAGAAAAATAAAACTGCAGCCATTGATTAATTATTTTTGCTGAATTTGTCACTAATGTGGAATTATGACTTTCCAAAATTTCTTAAGTAATGCTCCCTAAGTTATTACATGACCTCATGTGCTTGTTTATTTTCAGATTTTGATTTTACATCAAATAATCAATACATTGCATCGTCTTCATTGGATAAAACTGTGAGAGTATGGGAGATAGCCAAAGGTATTTGCATACGGGTGATATATGGAGTATCTTCACAATTGTGTATCCGATTTCACCCTGTAAGTATAATTGGGGGTATGTTTGTCTGTATTTTTATATCTAAGGGTGTCTTGTTTTTTTATTAAGAATGCCAGCATTCCCATCTCTTGAGAGAATACCATTGCCTTCTTTCATAGTTGGACAAAATACCCTTGTCTTAGATTTGAATACTTTAGATATTTGGGTAATATTATGGTAAATTTTATGTTTGTATGAAAGGTAACCTTCTCTGCCTTTTGTCCCTTGCTTTGTGTGTATTCAAGTTACTAGATTGTCACTGTAATGTCTATATATTTTTCTAGAAGTTCTAATAGTCATTTTTACACTAAGGTAAGTGATAACGTTGACTTTCCTAGATTGAAGATGGCTAGAATTTTTTATTGGTGGAATTGAATCTCTCTCATAGTTTGCAGAAGGACTCAGACATTCACTGTGATCTTGAACTTGGATTTATTTGTAGTTTTTTTCCTCTCACTCATGTCTTTTCTTTTTTGTTGTTGACCAAACCTGTTTTCAAAAAGAGAAAATGACGAGGTGGACCAGTACTTTTCTCTGTGGTCCATGTTGAAGAATTTAAGACTTCTTCCATACACATTTGGTTTTATTCTGGATTGGTTGTGCTTGAGACTGCAACAAATACAAATATGCTCTAATGAAACATAAAATAGTGAAGGGAGGAAGCTGTGAATTTAGCATGTAGAATTTTTCCATCTTTGTCACATTTATAGTGAAACTGAATGTTATTCTCTAAGAGAGAGGGTGGGCATGGGAGGAGGGGAGTTTGTCAGTTAGGAAAGAATGGGTAAATGCCACTTATTTGCTTCAGATTTCCTTCTTACTCTTATCTACTAAAACTTAAAAATTCTTTGCAACTTCCAATTTTTCCAAAGTATGGTTGCCTATATCATTATGCGTGTGGATTATATTTTATATTGGTATTTTTTTTTTTCATTTGGTTCCATCCTTGGTTGCTACTGAAGCCCGTATTTTTTCTGTATTTGGTGCAGGTAAATAATAACTTCCTTTCAGTTGGCAATGCAAACAAAGAAATCAATGTAAATATATTAATTGTTTCCATTTTGTTATTATAGAGAAGGAAGTAACATGTTTGACACCTTTGCTGAAGCCTTTCTCTTGGAATGTATTGATCTTGATTATTTCTGTTCTTGCTTGGTAAACCTGGAATGTCTTTGATGTGGTGATATTGCTCAGACCTTAAATGTCATTGAAGTAGCATTCTGTTCTTTGTTTGCGAAGAATCCAGAACTGTTTGTTTTGTGTGGTTTGGTGCTATTGTTATTCTCAGATGTTTCACAGAGGATGGAGTAAAATGAATAGGGAATAGAGATACCTTTCTGTGTTTGGACATTAATGAGGGAAGAAATAGGAAGGTTTAGTGGTTTATAAGTGTTGCGCTGCAAAATTTAAATATAACCCTTTTATTAAGTTACTCAATTTATGAAGGTAAATGTAGTAAATGTCAAGTTTTCTTAAATAAAAGTAACCCCTCATTATTCCTTTGTTAGATGGGAACGGCTCAGATAGTTTGAATGGGAATGGCTCTACACACTTTCCCTCCCACAAAATTTCAACCTCCTAAATAAGGAGAATTATTCCTTTCCCATCGTTTCCTTTCCACTCCCCATATTAAATGATTGAGTCATTTAATGTTTGTTTGTTATTCAGACAATGGAATGAGAGGAGGCCAGGACAGTCACTTGAATTCATCGAACAGATATTTTTCATCTATGATTTGATAAATATTCCCACTATTAAAATTTGTGGCTTAGTTACTGTCTATTTTTTACTCCTTCCCCCCATAAAATCCTCCACTATGATGTTGTCATTTTTTGCTTACATTTCCTGTTACAGTAATTTATTATTTTTCTTCAAAATGATATGATGTATCAGGTGTTCAATTTTAGTACCGGAAGGGTAATTAATAAATCACTATTTGACAGTGAAGTTACCTCTTTGGACCATGACCATACAGGAGTTCTCATATTTTGTGGAGATGCACAGGTGAGCTGCTCTATATATGCACATGTACTTTGTTTTTTATATCCTAATTGTTAGGTTGATCTCATTTTCTTTAGGTACTGGATTGTATGTGCAGGGATGTATATACTCAGTAAATATGAACTCTCACACTGGTGTATTATCTCGCTCGCATCGGTATCGAAGTAATAGCAAGCACAAATCTCCTGTTACCACAGTGCAGTATAGGAGTTTCTCTCTACTCGCACGCGGACCTGTGTTGTTGACATGTACCCAGGATGGAAACCTGTCTTTCTTCAGGTTCAAAAAAAAGTTTTCAATTACCCCGAGTGCATTCACTTCTCTTTTTTTGAACTCATTTTTCTTTGGAGCACTAATATTGGTGTATTGTAGTGTGGCTTTGGAGATAAATGGCTATTTAACTCTTCGATGCTCTCTAAAATTAGCTCCACGTATACACAAAATTCAAGCTTCTTTCTGTCCTCTCCTATCCCTTGAAAAAGGAGAATTCATAGGTATGTTGATATCATTTCTTTTTCTTCTCCGTTTCCGTCCTCTTCAGGCTCTTAAAGGACTTTGAAATAATAATCTGCTTTTTTCTAAATAACCCAAACTTTGACTGTGTAAAACTAGAAAATAAGTCAAGGATCATGTACTGCTTGAATTTGCCAACTTCTCCATTTATAAGAAAAGAAAAGAAATTAAGTCTCTTTCATCAGTTAAAATCAATTAAATCACAGGAGAAATTTGATTTATTCTAACTAGCAAAAATGTTTACCCAAAACAAGATTTAAATAACGCTTACATTGAGACTTCAATGGAAACGGTGTCTGATATGCTGCAAACTAAGTTTGTCTTAAATACCTTAAGCAACATTACGGTGGTTGTTTGCTTACATTATCTTATCCTCTATTGTCATGTGAAGTTGCTGGAAGTGAGGACTCAAATGTCTATTTTTATGATTTAACTCGGCCCAAAAACACCTGTGTGAACAAGTTACAGGTTAGTCTTTCTTTTATCGAAGGTATTTTTATTTTATAAAAAACCGATGACTGATCTCCAATAGAGAACCTGCTTAGTCATCTTTAGTTGAGTTTTCTATCCCAATCATATTTTTTCATGTCCAACCCCAAATTAAGGGGACTGAGTCTGGTTTTCTTAAACTAATATAAAAATTTTGTAATGCAGGGTCATCGGTTTCCTGTGATGGGTATTGCCTGGAACCATGGAGAAAATTTTTTGGCTTCATCTGATTTTTATGGCGTAGTAATTGTGTGGAAGAGAGAAAGAACAAATCAAAACAAATATAGACAACAATAGAGCTTAAATAAAGCCGGAAGGCCCGTAAAAAAAAGCTTTCTTTGCTGAGTTCTTCATCTTTGGCTCTCACCATGTATTTTTGTGCTATTATTTTTTAATTTTTTCAATTCTTACTGCAATGTACTTTGTATCCATGAAGTAAATCAATTAAGCACCCACAGCCTCACGGGAAACTAAAGAGATTATATTAAAAAAAAGTGTACTGTCTTGTGAGGAAGAAAGAAATTGTATTCTTAGACATGACTAGGGATTTTGTATGCAAATTATGACGAATGTATTTTTGTTGACATTGTTGGCTATATGTAATTGTATACAATTAAACAAAGAATAAAGCACTTTTTCTGACTTTGCATTTCAATTTACGAAGTGATCATGCTCATTGTTCATGTAATGGTTCCATCAATGCCAGTCCTCATAAATTTGCACGCCTGTTTGGGTCCAATATCCCTTAAATTTACGTTCTACCAACAAATTTTAATAACTAACCTTTAGTTAACAAATAAATATTAAAAAAATACTAATAAAGTTATTTAATTACAAATAATTTATAACTTCTCAAAAATAATTTCATATTACAAAAAATAAAAGACTTGTTTTATTTAAAAAATATATATATATGTATATATATATATATATATATATATATATATATATATATATATATATATATATAATTTCGACTATAAATACAACACAATATAACTGTTTACATAAATTACTTTTCTAACTAAAATAATTAACAGATATATGTCGAAACCTCCTAGACAGAATTTTCTCGTTCATATCTTTATTTGTAAGTAAATATATGCTATGCACATTAATCTCAATTTTATGAACATACACCAAATAGTTAACTTTGTATTTACATATTTAAAAATATAAATATATAATATAAAAATATACATTATTTTCATTAAAAATAATATATTTCATTACATGAAATAAATGAAACTAATCCACAAAATCGAAAATCCATCAAATCGATTTCTTTTAGATTTCTCTGATGTACTATGTTTTCAACTGAGCATTTTAGTATAGATTTCGAGTTGAAAACAAAAAAATTAATACACATTATTTGTTAACACTAGAATTTTTGTAAATTGAATTACAAATTAATTATTTTAATTGGTAAGATTTTTTTTTTTTATTTCCTAGAAAAACTTATACAAACATGTCTTCTGAGACGCAACACAATCATAAAGACAAACATTCTATTAATTAGTTGATTCAACGGAAGATAAATAGAATTGCTTCTGGCGGCAATACTAAGAACTTCACAAAATTGAACAATGCATGAAACTACACAAAAATAAAGACTAAAAGAAAACGCATTCAATTCGCAGTAACCCTACATTGTTTTGAACTAAGATAAAATCCTTAAACAATCACATAATCTCAAAAAGTACTTTCCAACTCATTCTTGTTCATTGAAAGCCAAATTCTACCAGGCACATACAGACAAAACAAATATTTGATACAGAACTGTGTGATTTGCAAATAGTAAGCAAACAGGGTTACAACAACACAAAAAAGTTCAGAGAATTTTACTCACAATCACATGATTGTGAGAAACAATTGCCTACACATCCTACCTGACATAGAAATAAACAAATATCAGAAAAGAGAGAAAAGTGTGATTTACAGCATATGATATATAAAAGAAAAATGGGGAAAAGTGGTCACTGACCTTTTGTACAGAGCTTTTACATCTTCTCCTAGCAATGGACTCTCAAGAAAATCATCGCTACAATCTTTCAGAGGAACTTGCTCAACTTCAAATGCTCGATCACCACAATACTCGTTCCATTCAAACCACATTTTTGAAATTAATTCCTTCTTGAAACAAGTGTTGTGATCCTCCTCTTCTGGGGAATCAGCAGACACCAATCGATACACAAAGACTTTCTTCTTCTGGCCCGGTCTGAATGCACGGCCAATAGCTTGGCGAGTAACTGAAGGATTAAGATGAACGTCCAAAATAACTATGCGTGATGCCCCCACCAATGATATGCCCTCTCCACAAGCCTTGATAGAGCC
>Ga0209489_108527_pt1 | contig 13859 bp, 4 predicted proteins | sample SiratrowhiteBW_FD_187527 | JGI IMG/M metagenome (GOLD analysis project Ga0209489, IMG submission 187527) | Root nodule microbial communities of legume samples collected from California, USA - Siratro white BW (SPAdes) (version 2) | ecosystem: Host-associated > Plants > Roots > Nodule | place: USA... | reverse complement strand
TATATATATTAATATCAGAATTAAAATTCTTGTACTAAGATTGTAGTTTTTTTATTGTACCAAAAGTGAAATATGTCAACATTTGTTATACTGAACCAATCATTTATTTTTAAAATAAAAAATATATAAAAGGTGAAATTTTTATGACAGCAACCATATTTACTATAAATGTTTTACTCAAATCTATCTACTTTTCTTTAATTCAATCAACCTTATTTATTATTCTCTTTTCCCTCCTTCATTCCCCTTTTCACTCTCAACTCAGTCCCAACAAATGTGTTCATAAAGGAATTGTTATTCAAATATTTGTTATTAAATTACTTATGCGTGACATTATCAAAAGTGCCTATGAGAGTGTCTAGCCACTTCATCAAAATTTTAAATTCATAAATAACCGCTTTATCCTAACACAAATATAATTTTGAATTTTATTAACTAGTTTGAATCTTATTAACTAGTTGTACCTACCCGATTTCATATACTCAGAAATATATTTCAGAAATATATTCATATCAATATTGTTATGGATGATTTTTAAGTATCTCGAAGTCAAATATTGTTATGGATATATTTTTAAGTATCTCGAAGTCAAGTAGGCATAAAAGCCCTTCGAGCTTGGAAGCCACAAAGATTTAAGTGAATTGATTTGGTGAATGAACAAGTTCTAACATTTTATTGAATTTCAACTTGAAATTCAAAAGTTGTTGTTAGAGATCCTACATCAACTAGTGATGAGACCTTTCAATAGTTTATAAGTGGGTGCAAAACTCACCTTATAAGCCGGTTTTGTAAAGTTGAGTTGGGCTTAAAGTCCACTTCTGATATAGAATCAGAGTCTATCCTAGCAAGGTTGTTGGGCCACCTGCTATCGGGCCACTATCGGACCACCCTTACATATAAGTTTCACGCTCGAGTTGAGGAATATCGGCGTGAGAGCAGTGTGTTGGAGATCCCACATAGAATAGTGATGAGGCTTTTCAATAGTTTATAAGTGAGTGCAAACCTCACTTTACAAGCCAGTTTTGTAAGGTTGAGTTAGGTTTAAAGTTTACTTCTAATAGTTGTATTTTCACAACCATCGTTTGAGGTCAAGGCTTGTGACCTTTCATGAGACTGAGTTTTATTTGATTATTCTGGTCATTATGGTGTGTTTGCTAAAAGTGTGATTTTTTATGTGTATTAACAAAGAATTTTCAATATTAATGATGATTTTTTACTCCTTTAAGAAATTCCGTCTTTTGGTGGATGACATTTCATCTTTTCATGCTAAGTTGTCCTAGGACACAAAGTTTGAGTAGCTATTGTTTCGTGCTTTAAAGTGAAGTGTTTTAAACTTTTTGTCTTCCATTTTCACACGTTATAAAACCCTTCGGGTTGGTTTCTCGTGAGTTTATCAGAATTTTTGTGTGAGGGTTTCTCCTATTATCTCAACTTTCATGTTCTTCACGTTTCGTGTTCTTCTCCTAGATGTGTTCTAATGTCTTCATTTCTATGTTCTAACTCCTTTAAGAGGAGTAGCCCCTTGGTAAATTGGGAAGATAGTGTCATTGGGAAGAATTGTCCTTGAGCTGTACTGACTCGTTTTATGTAGAAAATTCACTAATGAATGTTTCCCTTCACCCTCTTAATGTCCCCACTAAGGTGGTTTCTGCTGCATCAACGGCTAAAAAAATCATAACTCTCAAAGGTAAGCATAAGGCTCCCTCTCAAGAAGTGTTGGAAACAATCATAGTTAAGTTTCTCTCAAGAGGTGTTGGAAATAATCATAGTTAAGTTTAACTAAAAGGAGGAGGGGAAATAATAAGTTTCCTCCAATTATTGACCCAAGTAGTTCTAGATGCTTGGGGAAGCTGCAGCCTATCCCTCCAAGTTTATTTCAAAGGAAACTATTGCACAGTTTATTCCTTGTTTAATGTGAAACCATTACAGAATGGTAAAGACTTTATCTTCATATATGAGTTCTTCTTTAAAGAACTCGACGTCTTGTTCCACATGTTAGACATTTGAGTGTAAAATGTCAACAATTATGAACATAGTTCTTATTTAACTTTATCCTAATAGTTGAGCCTTTCTAAAAGCTTAATAAATTCTTTGTTATTATCTTCAAATAACACCAACTATAAATGAATTCATGTATTTTTATAAACTAAAACATAAACTTGAGGTCGGCTGGGTGTCTCTAAAGAATGCACAACATGGTCCTCTTTTCACTATATACACTTCCTCTTTTAATAACTTTAAACATAAATTTTCAAATTGAAATGCTCACCACGAAATTCCCAAAAAAACAACTTTTCTTTTATGCTGACCGTACATCTCGACTTCCCTTATACTAACAAAAGCCTAATAAATTCAAGTCGTGGGCATAGTATCTTCTTTCTACTGAGGATAGGGTAGACATTGAAGTCATAAAGTATCTTCCTTGGCCAATAAGCACTGAATGTGTTCTTAGCATACCCTTAGGAAGGATCCAAATGTCCTGTTTTTGAATAATGCTCTTTACATGTTGTTAATATCTTGTGCATATCCTTTTATTTATATTAGCTATAAGAAATTTCACATTAAGGTCGGTGTTCCAGCTCTAGAAAAATATGTCTTGGCTGATTTTCAAAATCCATCAAAAAAGAAGATTGAGACGATGAAGAATGTGAAAATACATAGACGGCTGCTTCGAAGAACATGACAACACTCACTATAACGATTGGCTTAGTAGTCCAAACCCCATCAATTCAAATTACTAGAACAAATTCTACTCTTAAGATACCTTAGTCACCTCCTCAATTGGAACATGTTGACTTTTTATCTAGCTTGATCATGAGAGACAAAGAGTGTCAATTGACTATAGTATGATCACATGTTTGCCTTGACAAGGATCCAATGCTCTATTTTTGAATAATTCTCCTTACATGTTATTAATATCTTATAATTTTTTTTAATTTGTATTAAACTGGTTTTTCTTTATATACAAATATCTTGAGAAAAGATTTTGACTACAATAAATTTTCCATACTTAGTATTATAACATAATTATGATATAACAAACTTTAGATACCTGATAATATATCTTGTCGACTTTTATTGAAACACTCAAAAACCTATAAATATAAATTGATTTAAAAAATATATTAATTTAATTTTTTATTAACTACTATACTTATATAATTTGTAATTTCTCTAAACTCATTCTAATTTCAGAAGTGAAAGTTTTTACAAGTAAATTATTCCTTTAACTTTTATTAACAACTCCACAATTAATCTATGAAAGTATCAACTGGTGTTACTAAATTACTATTTTTTTATTAGGGAATAACATACTGTAAGAAGACTAATATTCCCAAATCTTTAAAATCATTAAGTAAGGAACAGGAGACATAGTTGAAAATAGTATAAGTGTATTAAAAAATCATTTATGTTTCCCCCAATATGTTTTAACTTCTTAATGTCCCAAAACACAGGTAATATTTGTCTATTTTTTAATATATAAAAAGAAAGGGCCAACTGTTATTTCCAAACTCAAGTCAATTCTGATTACTAAATAAAGAAGGAGATCACATAAATCATAATTGCACAAGGAGGAGGGATATCTTAAATTTTGCTACATTTGTAGATAATTCTGGTCCGTGAAAAATAATGATCCTTTATGTGGAATGTTTGAAATTTTGCGAACTGGCACAGACACTTTCACTGTGAAGGTCCTTTTTTCGCTAATAATGTTTATTTGAAATGGTGTGTGAATTGAAAGTTACCTAGAAACTGAGAATGCTATGGAACTCATTTCTTATTTTGACACTGAAAAATGATTTATAATTTTCTTTTTAAAATTTTAAAGAGTGATAGCAGCAGATAATGGAAAGTGGTGGACTTTATTGTATTCATTTTTTTTCACGAGTTAAACGTGACAAATAGCATTGTTGACATCGAACCTAAATCAGACCATACATAATGCTTTCACATCATTTTATTGACAGCAATTGTAATTGCGACTGGGATGTTCTTGATTAAAATAAATACCAACAAATATGTAAAAATCAAAGTTCGGTCAAAAAGTCTTGGTTTCATATTGAAAATTAAAAAAAATCTACTTATATGTTTAGAGTAAATTAAAAAGTAATATATATATATATATATATATATATATATTTAAATTTTATATATATATATATATATATATTTAAATTTTATATATATATATATATATATATATTTAAATTTTATAACTTTATTGTATTTCAATTATCACATATATTTATACTTCTTAAAACAAAAACAACATATTTATATGATAATTTTTATATATAAAATTATATTATTTATTTATGAATATGAGAAAAAATTAATTTTGAATATAATAGCAAATTTGTTATTTTTTTATACAAGATTTAATAATTTTTAATTTTTTATAATTTCTAAAAGATATTTAGTAATATCATAATAATAAAAATCACAAAAGTATGCAAACCTATAACTTTACATTTAATTTAGATAATTATTTAATAAAAGTCTCACTTAATAGTACCAAAAATTTTCATAATTGTTCACTCATAATCATACTTTATCATTCTAATTAGGTTGTATATTCATCCCTTAGCAATTATATATTTCCTAAAGATATATGTAAAAAAGTACAAATCGATATAATAATTAAATCAAAATTGATTAATAAAGTATGGTAAAGCAAACTTATTTTTAAAAATGTCAATATCATTAATACAAGTACGAAAAAAAATTCAAACCAAATCAAATTCTGTTCAGACTTTATTCTCAGACTAGTTAAACCATACCATTGTATGTAATCATGAAAGGATGTGTGAAACTTTAAAGAATTACTCTACTATAAAATTAAATATTTATTTATTTGTAGTTACAGAATACTTTCATCTTACTCTCAAGCACCAATATACAATATTAGAATTGTTAAAAAAACTAATCATCATTATATAATCATTTTCCAGCCATCAACAAATGGGTGAAAGTTTTTGTCAAAGTTGAAAAATAAACAAAGGACATATTGTCAACCTGCTTAGCCACCATGTTGTTTTCTCTTGATAAAGGTTGTACAAAGAGATTAGACACCTGATTTGTTTGATTTTAGAGAAGGATTAACTTTGAAATGATTTGATATTAGGGCAAAAAAAAAGATTAAATGAAAGAAGTGGTGAACATTTTAAATTATTATCAGATATGTTATATTTTTGCCAGACTGTTTTTATCTTTAGTTGTTAATAGGATTGCTTTTAGAAGGTACCAAATATTCACACACATTGGATGTTTGGTTTTTGAGTTTCCATGTTATTGGGTACACAAATAAGCATGTCTTCTGTACAGGTCCTGTTTTTTTTTTTCATAAGTCTTCCTTTATTTAATTGTCTATATTGGATATTGGTTCACACACTCACTGACGAATCTACTGTGTATCTAACTTAAGTTGGTTGTTTTAGTCTTTGTACTGGTGGGTTTGGACACGCGTTTTTTAACTTTTCTTCTTGTTCATTTTCAAGTCATGCAGAATCTTTTATTTGTAACATCTGGCCAAAGGTGGATTTGTTTCAAGACAAAACCAAACATGCATAAATTGGCCACTCTCTCCCGTCTTTCATGATGCAATCTTCCAATCATGCACTAATTCACATCTCCCTCTCAACAGATTTATTGATCCTAGCAAACCAAACATGGAACACAGCTCACATGTAAACAACCAGAATTCCTCACATTCAACGTATCAAATCAAAACCTAAATATTTTACAACTCTAGTATTTCGGAACCAAACCCTTATTAAATTACTTCTCCTTTAACCTACCATCTTCTTTTTAAGTATTTATTTTTTCCTAAATGGGATCACAGACTGATATTTGCTAGTTAATTTAGGAAACAGTAATCTTCTTTTGGAAACTCAAGGAGCTAAGTATGATGTTGGTTTGGTTCCACATCGGTGACGTATCTCTTTCTTATATTTTCGGTTGTTTTTTTTTTTAATGTTTTGTTTTCTATTCTATTTGTTGGTTGCAATTGTCGTCCGAGATTTGACTAGAAATGGACAAAAATCTGAGACGACAGAACCGATTAACCGACCCCATCCGTCACCCATCGTTATCATCGAAACAGAGGAGTGACCACAGCATCTTCACCCTCCAATGGTCCCTTCTCTTCACACATACAACTCATAAACCGGAAAAACACCCAACTTCCAATTTTATTATTTTTCCACTACACTGTATTATTATAATCTTATGATTACTAGAGTGGTTAACATGGTTCACTCTCTTTTTCCACCCTACTCCTTAGCATCCTAGCCATTGCCACCCTATCTAACCTCTTCTTTTCCAAATAAAAAAACACCATTATTATTTCAAAAAAGAGTAATTTTTTTTCCAAAACTTTGAATTGCCACCGAAATTGTATCTCAGAAAGAGAAGTAAACATCTAAATTTAAGATTCAGCAATGAAAAGCAACATGGAAGAGGAGGCTGATGATAAAGTAATTTACATTTAAAAATTTGACAGCACCAAAATTCCTGTGAAAGCCAGATTAAAAAGTAAAACAACAAGTTACAGAACAGAAGGGGGCCTCATGTCACCATCATCATCATCATCATAACCTTGCTCCACTGTAACCTACACGGCGCGGCGCACGTTAGCAACCACCCCAACATTTGGGTGGTGAGAAGAGTGTAGAAGCTTCTAATCACCGTCCCAGTCACAATCCGAATTTTCTGGTTCGGGTGTTTTATTGAGGTCAACCCGGTCGGCAAATTCTCCTCCGGCGGCGAAAGCGTGCGGTTGCTGGCGGTGGAGCGCGTCAACTCTGGCGCCGACCTCGGTGGCCTTCTTCCTGATGGAGGCAGCGGACATGTCGGAGGCAGCGGCTGCAAGACCCTCGACGGCGAGAAGGTCGGGGAAGTTGAGGCGGGCGGAGGGGCCCCGGAGATAGAAGACGGCGGTGTCGTAAGCACGCGCCGCCGCGACTGGCGTGGAATAGGAACCGAGCCAAATCCGTGAACGCTTGTTGGGTTCTCGAATCTCAGCGACCCACTTGCCCCACTTCCTCATCCTGATTCCTTTGTAGCGCGTGGTCTCACCCTCTTTCCCTCTCCTCCTCGTGCTTCCTCCTTCTCCTTGTTCCATGGCTACCTCTGCAAAAAGCAGCACTTTTTCTCTCTCTTTCTCTGTGTGAAATTCCCTTATGGAAATCAAAGGGGCAGAGGGTGAATCTTCATAAAAAGCATAAGCAAATAAATAAATGAAATGGTGGGAGAAAGTGTATTGGGGTTTTGCAGTACAGAGACACTGAGCCGAGGTTGTCGCCTCCTTGAACCATCCACGTCCAAACCCTGTTGCCTTCAGTTTTATACCACCGTCTTTTTAATTATCATTTTTTTTATTTCAAATTTCACCACACTCTAAACAAAACTAATATTCACCGACAAAAATTACGCAAGCAAACAACCTACCGCGGCACACGCTCTCTGTAATTTTCTTCCCATGTAAAGATAAAGTTTAATAAACTTTGACAAAATAAACATAAATATTTGTCATTCTTTTAATTTTTAATAACTATTCATTATAATTCAGCTTCTATTTTAGTAAGTTGGTGTTTTTTTTATTATTTAAAATATTATATTGACTAAATCTTAATACTAATATTACAAAATTAAAAGGTTTGAAAATATAAAATATACAGAAAATTGTTTATAAAAAAATTAAATAATTTAATTATAAAAAGATTTAATTTACTCCACTTACACAAAAACTTATCAAACCAACTATTAGTTATAATATCGAGAGAACATAATGTGTAAATTTAAGAAGACGCTTAACAGGATAAAAAAAAAAAAAAAAAAAAAAACTTTACTTTCACAATCACATTTAGGATATAATCTTATATTAATTAAAAAAAGAAAATCTTACTTTCGCAACCACATTTAGGATATAATCTTATCTTAATTGTTAACATGGCACTCAGAGCGAACATTGACATGGACATAAATGGTATTTTCTCACAGGTTAAATGCTTAAAAATTATCTTCGTATGGTTTGTTTTAAGACCTATGAGGGACACGAGCAGGAAAGCGAGAAAGGGAAGCTGAGAATCCAACACGGAACCACGTAGCGGAGAGGTATGTTGTGCGCGCGTTAAAGGAAAATGTTTGTGCACATAAGAAAGGGACAAGGTCTAGGTTAACCACGTCCACCGTTTTGGAGAAAGAAGTGAGGGAGAATGTCGACTAATACACCCAGATATACATTGTTTCATTAGGTTTTTATTATATTTGTTTGTTTTTGCTTTGAGTTTTGGTTTTGATTTTAGGGTTTAATGAGATTACATTTTGGGATTTTATGATTTTGACTAGTGAATAATTGTTGTGCAAAATTGTTAAATGATTGGAATTGGTAACGACGACGAAACACAGCAATGTTCGCACTCTTTCATTAGGTTTTGATTATATTTGTTTGTTCTAGCTTTGAGTTTTGTTTTCGATTTCAAGTTTGCGAATGGGATGGCGTTTAGAGTTTTCCTGATTTTGACTCGGATTAAATAATTGTTGGACAAAATTGGTTGATTAATTTGTGGTAGTTAATTTAAGAAATAATTTTCAGGAAATAAATGACAAGTGTTGAAAGTGAATCACATCCAGCAGAGTTATGTGTGCGACATTGTTGTTATACAAAGTACTTGGAAGTTGTGAATACGATGTTAACAACGGATTTTTGTTTCCCAATAGAACGAGAAATGTATTTTCAGGTTTGTTTAACATTGTAGATAATTTAGGTGAGCTTGATAAGTTTAACTAGGGCACAATTGTGTATACATATTTGGTGAAAAGTTTATGTCGAGCTTCAAGGTGTACGCATAACGAAGGACAATCATCACATGTTTGTGTGGTGGACTATGTATACTTGTTGCGGGTAAATTTTAAAGTGGTATATAATGTTCATTTACAAATTTATTTTGTGCTAAAGTTGAATTTATGATTTGGAATTTGACGGTAGATATGGGCTTTTGAGCATCTCATTTTGACAAAGCAAAAGGCCTAAAGAAGTATAACTGAATTTCCCAAAATCCTACGTTGGAAGGATGTTAGGGTGGGTGATAATGAAGTTGAATCAACCTTCAAGAACAATGTGGTGAGTGATATTTTTTGGATTCAAATTACATTTGTGCAATTTATGTTAACATTAATATTGTTCTCTTATTTTACTGTTTTGCAAGTAATTTCTAAGTTATCGTTGTCCAAGGAAGAGTGTCGGCAGGATGTGGTGAAAGAAGCATTTAAAGTCAGCACTCTTGAAGTCAAAGATAAGAAAAAGGACGAAGACAAACATGTGAAGATTGTTCAACAAATTGAAGAATTCAATCGTCTGTCGAAAGAAAAAGAATATTAATACAAAGACTTGAAGCTTAGTTGAGGGACTTAAAACACGTTTTTATGCAACAAAAAGAAAATTTGCAAACAAATATGACGTCCACTCCCTAGTTGTTGAAGAAGGTGAAGGTAAATGTGAACTTAGAGGCGAAGGTGGTGAAGAAGATGCAGTTGAAGGTGCTGAACAAGGTTCTGTTGAAGGTGAAGAATGGGAAGGCCAAGGTGAACAGAGCAATATGTACAAACGCATGAAGACGGGTGTCCCGACAGCGACAAAAAAGTAGGGCTATGAGATCACCCATGATCGTATATTCGAGGATGAGACGTAAGTCAAGTGACCCGCAGAGGGCACTGTAGCTTACTTATGAAGAAATTTGTATATTTGATAGACGTGAATAACGTTACGTTTGATACAGTTTTGTAATTTGAAGTTGGTTTACATAATTTTGTTTATAATTATTGAATTAATTTTTTGGATGAAATGAGAAATGGAGACAGAAGTTGTTACTAAGTTGTGTTGTTAATATATCATTTTCACAATTTGTTTACATTGACAAACGATCATATTTACTCCACCAAGATTTTCTAGATTTTTTATGATTACTTGTTTACTTAAACTAAGTTTAGAAATGGTGTTAAAATGAAGTAATTAAGAAGACATAAATGAAATTTTATTGTTAAAGACATAAATTGTAAAAAATAGGTTGGACCGAGTTCAAGAGGAGGGTAAATTGAACTTTAAAAATTTTCGCAAAACTGAAAAGTGATTTAAGTATGGGAATGAATTATCTTTATAAAATCAATTAACTGCACAGTTCTGAACTGTCCAATAAACAATTCAGTAAACAAGTGTTCAGAATATATAGCGAAAATATTACAGATTCAATCAACAGTTTACTGAACTCTTCAAGAATCAGAATATAATTAACAAGATGATTACATTTTAATCCAGTCAATTCAGATGATAACAACAGTTGAATAATAGTAATCAAGAAGAGTATGGAGAAAAGCAAGAACACATAATTTTTATCCTGGTTTACCCTTCCACAAGGGCTACGTCCAATCCTTTGCCAAACCAGCAAAGATTTCCACTAAAATGATCCAAGATCAGTTTTACACCCTTGCTCCCAGCAAGTTACAAACTGCTCCCCGTAATACTTACTACTCCCAGCAGTAAACCCACTACATTGAACCCTTCAGCTGGTGTTACCCCATTACAGAAACTCACTGCACTGCCCAATTACACTCCAGTAATTGAATACAACAAGAACAGAATATAGTTCAAATCAATCAACCACACTGTACGCAATACAAAATGGATTGAGATCAAGTATGGAAGACTTAGCTCTAGTCCATAACCAAAGCAGTTGATCCTCACTCAAGAAGTGCTTCAAGATTCATGATCTTTATGATTTCTTGTGTGAAAATCAATTCGAAAACAGTTTGCACAAAAAGGGCACTTGTAATCTCTTAAGAATTCTCAAATGGATATTTCATAAATCTCAAAGTTATGAAAATGATAGAGACCATGCCTTTTTATAGTCAATTCTGATTTAAAACAGCTTAGTTGTCACTGGTTCAATTAATTGAACAAACTATTCAATCGATTGAATTGACCGTTAGTTGACTCAATTAAAGATTCTACTAGTAATAGAAATAACTGTCACATTCAATTGATTGAAAAATCTTTTTTAGCAAAAATCAGTTTAGGCTATTTTTCTTAAAATCCGTTTTAATAAAAATATTTATAAATCTCTTAACACCCCAGGAATGATGAACCATGCCACTAATGATTAAGAACTAAGCCAACATCAACACACAAACCCAACTAAGGACCAAGACCGAATCACTCAATCATCTTCATGTTGGCTCAAAGTCATTCACTTGAACAATTCTGGTTCAGGTTGGTTCTAACAGATTCTCATGAAACAGTCTTCATCAACTCACATGTTAGGCATTGATCTAACATAGTCCAGATCCAATCCATCAGAACTTCAACAAGTTATGGTCTTTATTGACTTCATCAAATTACATGTTTAACATTGGTGCTAACATAAATAAAATTTGAACTTCATCTGGTTGTATTGACACCTGAGGTGTCATCATACTCTAAAATAAATAACCTTTTATTATAATTTTAAAATAAGCATGTGAACAAAATAATATTTATGTTTCTTATTTTATTTAAAATTATGCTTATATTAAAATCATAATTAAATACAATAATAAGTTAAAAAAATTAAGTATATATTTTTTTATTTGTTTATTTTATAATAAAATTGTATTTTATAAAAAATATAATTCATTATATTTTTATTCGACCATTTATAATTTATTGAAGTATAACTCTTATGATATTTTTAATATATAAAAATAAAACATTCAATTTTTTTATAAAGTCTTTATGAATTGTTTATTGTAAACAATAATATTAATTACCGGAACATTAAATTAATCAGAGAGAGGGATTTCAGTGCCATATTATATAATATTATTTTTATTGTAATCAATAATATTTTTTCATTTAGTTATTAGAAAAACGGTAGAATGCCTTTAAATGATTTCATTATTATATTATGATTCTTTTAAATATAAATATTTTTCTGCAAAAAGATAATTTGTTTTCAATATTTTTTTTAATTCTGAAAATAACTAAATTCAAAATAAAGTGAATGTTATACTTAAAAGTATTTGAATTCATGCATTTATTTAATATGTTTATAAAATTTATTTTTTAAATAAATATCAAGTAAAAAATAATTTTTTTGTACTTTTTCTTTTTTTTCATTTGAAAATAATTAAACTCAAAATAAAAAATATTTTTAAAATCAAATGAAAACAAAAAAAAAAACTCAATAACTAGGGATATTTAAGATATTTCTTATTTTTTATTTTATTTCTTATTCACTTAATAAACTATAGTACCTATTGTGACATTTAATAAGGAGCGGTTTTTATACTAATATTGAGAAGGATAATGAATTCTAATATTTTTCTTTTTGTTGAATATAGGACTTAATATTTGTATTAAAAATTGAATTGTTGAACCTTTTATGTTCATTGAGCAATAGACTAATATAATTAGTCCTTTTATAAATCTTTGTCTACCGGAAACTGTTATCTGAACGGGATCGAATAAGGATTTACGCTCATAAATGCACTCACAAATCCACTTTCAAAACTTTTAAGAAATCGCCTTTAAAATAATTGGACATCCTGATTATGTAAGATTATCTTTCTTATTCCGTTACAATTTATTTACCCAAACAATGTAATTTACATACAAATTCAATATCATATTCATTACTACATATTTTCTTGGTAACATGTGACTGCAAACTTATACTAATAAAAGTCCACCAAAAATCAAGTAAACCAAATTATTCATTCTCAATTCATTAATCAAACAAGCAATTTATATATAAATTCAACATTATATTTATCATTATAAATTTTCTTTCTAATAAACTATCAATATCTACTAATTCTCAACTTCTACCAACATTTCAAAATCAACATGAAGTGAAATAAGGTAGATTAGCCTCCTTATATGAAACTGATTCGAAATCTAAAAAAGAATTAAAAACTATATCTCCAAGAATATAAACATCTACAAGCTTTTAACTACAAAATAGTCATAACACAAAATTATATAAACTCTACAAGATTAGTTGGAAAAAAGTAAAATTTCTCAACTATATAACTAGAGAAGTGCATGGAGATTTAAAAAAACTATTGAGTGAAAATAACTTACTTTACTTTAAAATTTAATTGAATGAACTTACTTTGTAGATAACTATTATCTATAAGACATGATTAGATCTTGAAAAATATGTTTAATACTACTTCTGGTTCCAATTGGATTGAACCAGGACCTTTGAATGTTGAAAGAAGCTTTTGACCACTGCGCCAGACGAGCAAATATGATAATATTATAATTATTATTATTATTATTCTTATTATGATTATATTTATGATTATGATTGTTAATATTATTAATAATAATAGTATTAATAATAATATTATTATTATTATCATTAATAATAATAATATTATTATTATTCTTATTATCATTATTTTTATTAAAAACGATAACACTAATATTAACAATAATATCAATAATAATATTAATAATATTGATAAAAAAATAATATTAATAAGATTCATAATAATAATAATAAATTAATAAAATTTAAAATACTAATATTATTAATAATATTAATATGGTTAATAAAAATAACATTAATAATAATAATATTAGAAATAAGAATATTAATTTTAACATTAATAATAATAACATTATTGATAATATTATTATTAACTATTATAATAATAATAATAATAATAATAATATCACAAACATTTTTAATACAACTAAAAATAATATAAAAAATATTAATAATATTAAAACTATTTTTCATATAAATATAAATAATGTTGATAATAATATAGTAATATTAAAAATATTATTAATGTAAATATAAATAATATGAATA
>Ga0209489_108526_pt1 | contig 13864 bp, 7 predicted proteins | sample SiratrowhiteBW_FD_187527 | JGI IMG/M metagenome (GOLD analysis project Ga0209489, IMG submission 187527) | Root nodule microbial communities of legume samples collected from California, USA - Siratro white BW (SPAdes) (version 2) | ecosystem: Host-associated > Plants > Roots > Nodule | place: USA... | reverse complement strand
TTACAAAACAAAGAAAATCCATTATTTAATTTTTCTTTCAGATTGTCTAAAATTGTAAAAGTACATACACCGTTCCAATTACTTGAAGCATAAAACATTCTGAAAGCATGAAGCTTCTACATCATGAATGAAGACAATTAAGTGGCACAATGAAATGTCGCTTATACCAGATATCATCTTGACGATAATTACTGTCACAAACCAGGTTAAATTGGCATGTACTATCTCATCAAGTTTCGATGTTACAGCTTCATACCTTTTTCGTCTGGATTGTTAATGGCGGTGAATTCATTTTACAAAGAGTTAACTATCTAGGTAACATTGATTAAGGTTTCAAATTTGCAAAGAAAACCCGTTATTTAATTTTTCTTTCAGATTGTCTAAAATTGTAAAAGTAGATCACAAATTCAATTACTTCAAGCATAAAACCTTACGAAAACAAGAAGCTTCTACATCATGAGAATTAAGTCAAAATGAAATGTTCCTTATATCATATGTCATCGTGATGATAATTACTGTCACAAACCAGAGTTAGATTGGCATATACTATTTCATCAAGTTTCTATGTTATAGCTTCATACTTTTTCATCTGGATTGTTCATGGTTGTGAATTCATTTCACAGAGTTAAGCCCACAAATATCACGATTGATATCCGAGGAGATGGGGAATATTGTAGTTATTCATATTTTTTTTTCTCTAACAATTCTTATGTGCCTTTTGCAGATTATTCGTTGTGTTATATAGGATGGCCAGTTTTCATATCACTATCTCAGCAACACAGTGTTATCAAACACTGGTTATCAAACAAGTTAATGCATAAAAGAAACATGATAGATAACTTTGAAATAAATAAGAAAGATGCATGCAATCCTATGTTAGCTAAAAAAGTGAGAGTTACTTACATCCATACTTCTACATACCAAAACAAGCATTTTATGTAATCAGTGTGTTTCTATAAGCAACTTGTTTTCAGAAAAAAAAAAAAAACTTAGTTTTTGACACAGCAAACTTTGGTTTTATCTAAGTAATGTGTTTCCATACATCTGCAGATCTCCCTCTTGATGTAGATCTCCCTCTTGATGTGGTAATGGAAATTTTATCTTGCTTCAGACGGAGACTCTCATACAACTAAGACACGTTTGCAAGATATGGAATTTCCTCATCTTGCATGTTAAATTTGTTATTTATACCTTCAAAGATTCTCCAAATATACCAAAATCCTAGTCGCATTCTTCCTCGTATTGCGAAACACAATAATGACGGACCTTATAACAACGGACCTTATAACAGAATTCCTCTTATAAAGTTGAGTTAATAAAATAACTTTATTGAAGATAGTGACTACTGAAATAACTTGTATGGAAGATAATGACGAGTATTAGGTAGATTTCAATTTACAAGACTCATCGACTCTAAATAATAAAATAGATTTATTTCTTTAAAATTTGATAAAAGAGTATAAAAATACAATTTTTCATTGAGAGAAAACATGCTCATAAACATAATTTAAAAAAAATAATTATTTTTTTAAAATAGAAATCTAAAAAAGTTCAGAAGTTGTATTTTTAAGTATGATTCATTAAAGACGAAACAAATAGCTTGATTTTTTTTTTACAACATAATAATTTCTTTAAAGACCACTTATCCATTTATGTAATTAACATTTTTTTTTACAATGTCTGAAATAACAATCGAAGTACATCAGATTTGTAAACAAACCCAAGAAACCACCAAAATTTCTATGCTTTAACCAAACTAAGAAACTCCAAAAATATTCAAGATCCTCATTCTTGTTCATATGTTCAAAGGCAAGATTATAAAACTATTAATATAAGTAAATGCACAAACCTTAATTTTAATAAAGGCCAACACAATTTTAAAAACATTTTAATGTAGTTTCAAAACATTTTATGATCGATTCTATTATCTTCCTGGTCAAGCAAAACAAAACGTCCACCTCCATGGCTTGTCATCAACAGAATATCTCCAGTTTCAGACATACATAAAGAAAGAGTTTACTTTCAGCAATCGAATATAAGATAATAGGTTTTCAAGTAAACACCTTACAAAAAATGGTAAACCCAATAATGGTTCAAGATTGATTTGGTTTTCAAGTAAATGCCTTACAGATGGTTCAAAGATTGATCTTGGTTTTCAAGTAAAAGTTGTACAGATAATGATTCAAGAATGGTTCAAGATTGATTTTAGATTTTCAAGTAAATGCAGAAAGGTTCAAGTCTGTACGACGTTTACTTGAAAACCAACATCAATTTTGAACCATTATCCAAGATTGATCTTGAATAATGGGTTTACCATTCTCTGGACTGCGTTTACTTGAAAACCAAGATCAATCTTGAACCATTATTAACGATTGATCTTGGATAATGGTTTACCATTCTCTATACGGTACTTACTTGAAAACCTATTATCTTGTATTCGGTTGCTAAAAATAAACTCTTTCGTTTGAAACTGGAAATATTTTGTTGATGACAAGCCATGGACGTGAACGTTTTTGTTTTACTTGGACAGGAAGATAATAGAATAGATAATAATGAAAGTTTCAAAAGCGTATTGAGTTTTGAAACTACTTTAAAAAGTTTTTAAAAATTTTTGAAAATTATGTTGGCAGCCTAATTATGTCTCATTGAAATTAAGCTGTCTGCATTTTCTTATATTAATAGTCTCGTAGAGTTTTTTTAATTTGGTTAAAATATAAGAAATTTTAGTGGTGTACTTCGCATTGTTATTGTGGAAATTGTTAAAAAAAAATTAATTACATAAATGGATAAATGATGTTTAAAATGCAAGTTATTTTTTTTGTGTTTAGATGGATAAGTGGTGTTTAAATTAATTACAATTATTATGTTGTAAAAAAAAACAATATTTTTTCGTTTTTAATGAAGTCATACTTAGAAATACAACTTCTGATTTTTTTGGTTCAGACTTTTATTTAAATTAATTAATTATTTTCTAAAATTTTGTTTATGAACATGTTTTTTCTCAATGAAAAGCTATATTTTTCTACTTCTTTTATCAAATTTTGAAAAAATAAATCTATTTTATTATTTAGAGATGACGAGTCTTGTAAATTGAAATCTATATAGAAGTAATGAATAGTCACCATTATCTTCAATACACGTTATTTTAGTAAGCTCAACTTTATAAAGAGAAATTCCCTTATAGGTTGATATTTGAAATTCCCTTATAGGTTGATATTTATTGTAGTGTCTTAGCACAGATTAACTACGTGACTAGAATTTCGGTGTTCTTGGAAGATCTTTGAAGGTGTAAATTAACAAATTTAGGATGCAAGATGAGGGAATTCCATGTCTTGCAAATGCGCCTTAGTTGCATCAGGATAAAATTTCCATTACCAATCAAGAGGGAGATCTGCAAATGCAGAACCCATTCGCATCTTGGTTCAAAATTTGTTAACAGTCTCATTTATTATTTCCATAGCCAAAGATCATTTGACCTGTTGATGGATGTTTAGTATCAGAATGCAGGGCCAGTTTAGAAATTAGGAATTTTGCACCAAATAATAAAATTATTTAGTTTCCTTCTCTCCTTGTTTTGACTTTAAGGATAAATAAACTAGAATTTATCTTACACGGAATCCAAAGTAAGACATGTCCATATGCTTCCAATGTTTGGACAAAATTAAACAAAAAGTGAACACACTGCAAATGCTACTCTACTCTTTCTTTGATTTTGATAGAGCTTTTTTCCTCTGTGCAAGCATGTAACTATACATGTGTATGCTACCTGCATAGAATTATGATGCCATACAAAAAATTATAAGGTAAACAAAAGGAGTGTTAGTCAAAGCACAAATTAGTGGGGAGAAAGATGTTGAGCTCATACCTGGAACATAGATTCCCAATACAACAATAGCAGCAGAAAAGTAATCGAATGAGAAGTTCCATTTGTTGGGCATCCTTATGCAATACTTCTCGGATGCCTGAAAAATACTGTGCTCGTTAACTTGGGTAATGGAAAAACACCACATCAAATAATTTCAGTAAATGATATTCAGGAATCCCAAATACAGTAGGTGGTCAGGTTTCAAAAGATCAACAAACAGGAAACTTGAGGACAATGTAGAATGTAAAACTAAGCAAAAGAGGAGGAGAATGTTTTTTCCTTCTTGACTAAACCAAACTTCATAATTTCCTCTTGGTGAATATGAGGGCACAAAAGAGAAAATATACATTCTCGATGAACAACAAAACTAAACCAGTAGGATTCTAAAAGCATTGTGGACATTTGCTGTTGTAAATCTTTACCTTGATGAATGGCAAGGCAATGTATATCAGACCAACTTCGCTGCTGATGCCTGTTGGATATAGCACTAAAAAGGTGCTATACCTGCCAGACCAAAAATTGCAGTCCATATAACAGGAAGTCAGGAATATAAGAATGATTACCATATAAAATACAGAATACCAGATTAAACTTCATACCTGAGCCACAAAAGCCATGACGGGGCAGATCCAAATGCCTCTTTCAAGCCAAAGAAAAAATAGCGAATAATCTACAATTATTACAGCACAGCAAAGAGGATCATCAATATTGATTATATTGTGGTTATAGTTCTCTTCCCTTTTCAATCAATTATTTTGCCATGGATTACAAAGAGGTTATGTTTACCATGAGCAAAAGAAGAATTGCAAGGGAAAGTCAGGGCCCCAAGTCTAAAAGGCTTCTTTTGCAGTCACCCAAATCATGCATTAAATCGCAAACTGAACTTAATTAGTGTTTAGAAGGGGTTTTGTGTGCAACTTATTTCAAAATGGAAAATGATATTTTGACACCGCATTTTCTCTTACTTTCGTTTGACACTCTGACGTGGCATTTGCTGTCCCGCATAACAATGAGAGAGAAAACACAGTTGTTTTGGAACACATGTGTCTCAGGGGTGGAATGTCTAAGTGGTTAGCTTAGTTCAAATAAGTGGTTCGCTTAGTTCAAATAAGTGGTTCTGTGTGTAATTTTGGAACACACACATATGTCTCAGGAGTGGTAGGTCTAAGTGGTTAGCTCAGTTCACCTAAATGGTTCACTGTGTGTAGTTTTGGAACACACACATGTGTCTCAGGAGTGGAAAGTCTAAGTGGTTAGCTCAGTTCAAATAAGTGGCTCGTTGTGTGTAGTTTTAGAACACAGACGTGTTTGAGGGGTGAAAACACTAAGTGGTTAGCTCAGTTCAAATAAGTGGTTCGCTGTGTGTAATTTTGGCGCACACACATGTGTTTCAGGGGTGGAATGTCTAAGTGGTTAGCTCAGTTCAAATGAGTGGTTCGCTGTGTGTAATTTTGGAATACACACATGTGTCTCAGGGGTGGTAGGTCTAAGTGGTTAGCTCAGTTTACCTAAGTGGTTCGCTGTGTGTAGTTTTGGAACACACACATGTGTCTCAGGAGTGGAAGGTCTAAGTGGTTAGCTCAGTTTAAATAAGTGGTTCGCTGTGTGTAGTTTTGGAACACACACGTGTCTCAGGAGTAAAAACACTAAGTGGTTAGCTCAGTTCAAATAAGTGGTTCACTGTGTGTAATTTTGGAATACACATGTGTCTCAGGGGTGGAATGTCTAGGTAGTTAGCTCAGTTCAAATAAGTGGTTCGCTGTGTGTAATTTTGGAACACACAAATGTGTCTCAGGGGTGGTAGGTCTAAGTGGCTAGCTCAGTTCACCTAAGTGGTTCGCTGTGTGTAGTTTTGGAACACACATGTGTCTCAGGAGTAGAAGGTCTAAGTGGTTAGCTCAGTTCAAATAAGTGGTTCGCTGTGTGTAGTTTTGGAACACACATGTATCTGAGGGGTGAAAACACTAAGTGGTTAGCTCAGTTCAAATAAGTGGTTCGCTGTGTGTAATTTTGGAACACACACATGTGTCTTAGGGGTGGAATGTCTAAGTGGTTAGCTCAGTTCAAATAAGTGGTTCGCTGTGTGTAATTTTGGAACACACGTGTATGAGGGGTGAAAACACTAAGTAGTTAGCTCAGTTCAAATAAGTGGTTCGTTGTGTGTAATTTTGGAACACACACATGTGTCTCACGGGTGAAATGTCTAAGTGGTTAGCTCAGTTCACCTAAGTGGTTCGCTGTGTGTAGTTTTGGAACACACATGTGTCTCAGGAGTGGAAGGTCTAAGTTGTTAGCTCAGTTCAAATAAGTGGTTCGTTGTGTGCAGTTTTGGAACACACACGTGTCTGAGGTTGTAAACACTAAGTGGTTAGCTCAGTTCAAATAAGTGGTTCGTTGTGTGTAGTTTTACACTAAATGGTTAGCTCAGTTCAAATAAGTGGGTGATTCGCTATTTGTAATTTTGGAACACACACATGTGTCTCATTGGTGGAATGCTAAAAACAACTGTGTTTTCTCTTTCATAGTCATGCGGGACAGCACATGCCACGTCGGAGTGTCAAACGGAAATAAGAGAAAATGCAGTGTCAAAGTATGATTTTCCTTTCAAAATATTGGGCTCCAATATAGTATAGGTGTCAGACTAGTGAGATATCACGTGGCCATAATAATGAGTTAGTCTAAACTTTGAAGTGAAATGGTCTTAAAAGCCTAATAAATTACACTAACACTCCGAGAGTTTTGTTAAATTACCCATATGCTCCTCCTTTTTTTCATCACTACAGTAAACCCTTTAAGTGTCCAGAAAATATTACATTGACACCCCTTATATATTAAACCAACCTCCTAATTGTTTTAAAAATATTACACCATATAACCTTATAAGGGAGGTTGTTGTAAGAGGTAAAGAAACAGAGGGGAGGTGTGCAATGTCAAAAAAACCTAATGGGAAATTATCAAAGCCTAAGCATGTTATCATGTTGTGAACAAAACTTGTAGTTTCATGCTAATAGTAAGGGTTTGGATGCTGACAAAATAAATTAGAGAAATCTGAGCCCGACCATATTCATTTTAAACCATTTTTTTTTTTCACTTTATAACCCGTAACCAAGACTGGTCCAAACTAATTATTGTGGGTTTGGTTGGATCCTGTTTCTCTGATCACCCCTAGTACCAACCATATACAGAGTATATCTAAAACAGGGTGAATCACACAAAGAAAAACCAAGGAAGGTTTGGCAATTAAGATATTGGAGATCTTTGATCTCTCAAAGCATCAGCAGTTTTGGAAGAGTTTGTTGGGCTCTACCAGATTACCTCGATATGTTTAAGAAGCAGATGTTTAGAAATTGTTATATTTGTATCCACACAATTATTGCAGAGAATCAGTTCAAAACTCATCAACTTAAAGGAAGTTTAAGTCATATTGCATACTTGCACTGTTATACACCACCTAGACTCATCAAACTAGAAGATCATTTCAAAAACTGACTGGACCAATAGCTTTAACTGAGGCTGTTCTGAAGTTGGCAGTGTTTTCTCTTTTCTATTGGATTGAAGACTTACAAGATTAAATGCCTTCCTACTACATCCTATACACTATACGTTTCTTAAGAGCCAACTCTCACTGTGACATTTATCCCCAGAATAGCTTCGCTGTAGTTTCTACAGGTTCATTTTTCATTATGCTGACTGAATTTAAAATACATAAACAGACTGATGGAAATGGAAACAGGCATGATCAAGTAAAAAAACAACAAGATGATGACAGCAACCATGAAAAACTTGCCTCGGTAACGGACCAGCTGATTAGCAGGGAGGCAAGGAGCACATGAGTCCGAGTCTTCATTCACAGATAAAGGTAAATTTTCAATAAAAGAACATCGTTGAAATTGGAATTGATCTATTAAAGGTAGCAAAATAAAAATAAAAAAGTTCAAGTTTGTCTTGACCTCAGGGAAACTCCATAAAATGCCCCAAACCACGTACAACCTCGAACCTATCTGTGGCAAGGTTGCTGTTACTGGAGACCGCACCAGACCTTTGTCAGGGATAAACAAAAAAGGAGAATAAGTCCATAAACAAACAGATATTAACATTAATTGACCTGTGAAAAAAGTTCAAGTTCTTTCTATTATTGCCATCACTTCTGACATATGAATGTTTTTCTTTGCTTATGCACTGAATAGACTTCTTAGCATATTTTGCAGCGGAATTTTTAAGAAAATTAAAAATAGTGATACTCAATTGTCACTGTTTGATTCGAGAAATTCATAACAATGACAGAAGGAAATTAATATAAATTTGGTCTATACTTAATTCCCAATTTTCCCAACCCTACGTAATGACAATGAGGATAGGCTGACTCACCTACCAAACCATGAAGAATCTAGCAAGCCGCACCAAAAACCACATGAAACAAAAGTTGAAACTTAAGTTAATTCCCACAAGAAAACAAGAACATTTTCCAATCCAACAACAAAAGGGAGTCTCCAGAGTTAACAAAAATAACTTCTTTTCTTAACTATAAAATACCTCAAGCACAGCTGCAGTTTGGGAAAAAAGCAAAGGCTTTTCGGCTGCATGGTATAAGTTTTCATGGCCCGATTCCTTCAGCGTCTTTAGAACAGTAAACAGAACCTGAAACCTGTGCAGATCGGCAAACTTGAGCAATTACATGCGGAAACAATGAGGTTGACAACGAAAAAAAGAGAAATTTCTGAACATGGTGGTTGAAAACGGAATTTGAGAGAGTACCATCCAACAAGGAGGGTTAAGTTGTAGGCGGTGAGGTAGAGGCGCCTGAGAAGGGAGAAGAAACCCGCCATAGATGGATGTGAATGAGGAGAGTTTAAATCAGAAAATGGAAGAAATGTGAGTGTTGGTTATTGTTACGGATTTGAACAGGCATTTTATGGTGAAAGGAAGAAAGTGTTGGTGAACTGTGGACTTGGGTAGTTCAACTTCCCCAAACCACTTTATGTTTCTGCCTGGTAATACGAGGGAATGTGAATTAAGAGCTGCACTTTCTAGTTTAGCAACCTCAAAATGCGACAACTGAATTACACTTTTAGTTAGGTCATTGTTCTATTCTAATTTCTAAAACGTGACTACGGTGAAGATGCAACAAGAAAAATTATATTCTTATTTTAGATTAAAAAAAAACTGATGTAAGTATATAAAAAAATAAGATTACTTTATATATTTTTTTGTTTTTTTATTCTCCCTCCATCGTTCTAATCTTTTTATTTTTATTTTATAATTTTAGTTTCTAGATTTTTAAAAGTTATTAACTTTCTCGTAAACTTACAATAAATTCTCCAAGTGATAATAACTTTCTCGTAAACTTACAATAAATTCTCCAAGTGATAATATTTAAGCCGTAATGTTGTTTCATTTGATATTGTTTGCATATCATGTTGCGTATGTTGTTTTTTTGTTTTTCGGTTATATATATTTCAAGGTTTATTACCCTTTGTAATATACTATACTGATCAATTAAATTTTTTTCTTTTGATCTTTCTTGATTTAAATCTTGGCTTTTTTTCTTTTTTTCTTTTTTACATCATTTTCCTTTCATCATGAATGCTAACATTTTATATCGCAAGAGTAAATCTAAGATGGTATCAAAACTATTTTTTTAGGAGTAAATATAAGATGATATCAAAACTATTTTTTTTAGGAGTAAATCTAAGATGATATTTGAATTGTTCTTTCTTGTTTCCTAACCTTATTAAGATCCAATACAAAATCGATCAAACTCCTTTTATATGTAATTTCTTATATTTTCACTTAAATAAAAATCTTTCCATTTTTTTTTTGTTTTCTCTGTTTTTTATTCAAATAATTATCACTCATGGAACAAGTTTATGATTATTGTGTTCAGTGTTAAGAATAATATTATATTTGTTAATGGATTGTTGTTAAACCTGTGAAAAGAGATGTCTCTTATCAAGTATGGAAACAATGTAATAATACGATGGTTTCTTGGCTTGTTCATTCAATTTCTCCTTCCCCAGGATAAAGCATTTTATGGATGAATAAAGTGGAGGAGACATGGAATGGTTTGAAATCATATTTTTTTTTCAAGGAAATCTCTTAAAAATTTTATATTTGCAAACGGAAGTCTATTTTTAAAATAGGGAGATCTTAGTGTTAAGGATTCTTTATAAAATTGAGTAATGTGATAAGCTAGGGAATATTAGAACTAGCTATACCACACAAAATGCTCTTGTGGAGTGATTATTATGATTGCGTAGAGAAAAGAGGAAGATCATGCTATACAATTTTTTATAAGGATTAAATGGTTAGTACAATAATGTTAAATCATGTGTCTTTTTAATGGATCATAATTCACCTATTGCTAAAAGTTTTACTTATATAACTCAACAAAAATGCCAAATAATTGGCAATAATTTCATGACGGGATTAAAGACCAAGATGCAACAACCTTTGTTATTTCATGCACACACTATGGAAGAGCAGGTCATATGGAAAGTGTCTCATGAGAAACATGGATTTCCTTTGAGTCATGAAAATAAGAAATTTAATAATTCTTCAAATAAAAATATGTGTATACAATATGGCAAAAATGGTTATATTGTAGAAGTTTGCTACTAGAAGCATGGTCTTCCTCCTGGGCATAGATATTATAATAGAAAAAACAATGTTCTTAACCATTTTGATATTAAAGAAGACAAAGATTGAAGTTGTCTAACTTACTGTCTCTCGAAAACAAAAGATGTGTATCACAATAATAATACCAAGTCTTGATGTCTTCAATTCAACAATCCAACAATGAAAATACTACTGGAACATCTCAAGTCAACTAAATCGAATCTATTAATTCTTGTTCCACACATGAAGGTGAGTTTTTCTCCATATCATTTCCTCTAAAACCCAAAATATAACATCGTGGATTATTGATTTTGGTGCTACAAATGATGTTTCCACCTCTCGGTGAATTTTCTTTCTTAAATACACATTGATCCTATAATTGTTAGATTACCTAATGGAATTAAGGTGTTTGCTACTTATATTTGTACAATTAAATTCATCAATGTTTTTCTGCTAAGAAATGATTTACTCATTTTTTCTTTCACATATAATCGTATTTCTATTTCCAAATTGTTTCTTCCCTCAATTTTGAAGTTTTCTTCACCTTCAAATCTTGTGTGATTTAGGATTTGAAAACTAAAGAGAAGATTGGTATAGTTGATGTTAATGTTGGTCTTTATGTTTTTAATCCTCCATCACATTCTATTAATACTTCTTGTTGTAATGTTGTAAAAAATAATCTTTAACATGCCTGACTAGGTCACTTGTCAGATGAAAGACTAACCATTTTGAAATAGAAACATCCTTACATACATAGTATAAAAACAATGGTTGCAATACTTTGATTTGATACATATTGCTATTTGGGGACCTTGTTCTAATCTTTCTTTACATGGTCATAAATATTTTCTTACTATTTAAGTTTTCCATGGATTTGTCTTAAACTTGTACTCACCTAGTAAATTTCACTACTCTTAATTAAAAACCATGTCAAAATTATAAGATATGGTAATGGGTATGAATTTTAATTCTCAAGGGATTATTCATCAAACCAATTGTTTAGAAACATAGCATAATGAAAATGTAGAGAGAAAACATCAATATAGCATAAATGTCACTCGTGCTTTAATGTTTCAATCAAATGTTTCCACACAATTTTGGTGTTATTTTTTTTTAAATATGTTGTTCATTTAATAAATTGCACACCTACACCATTTCGTAAAAGTTCTTCACCTTTTTGAAAAATTATATGATAAAAATTGTGGTCTTAATGACATTCATGTGTTTGGATGTTTATGTTATGTTAGCACTATAACCTCTAATAGAAAGAAACTTGACACTCATGCAAATCCTAGAATTTTTCTTGGTTCTAAACTTAACCTCAAAGGATACATTGTATATAATATGAAAACTCATAACATTGATGTATCATAAAATGTTGTTTTTTTTATCTGAATCGCTTTCCTCAATATCATATTTTACATGACACTACTACCTCTCCCTTAACCTTCTTTATCTTTATCCTTTGATAATCAGATGACTTTATTGATAATTTTCTTAAAAAAGAAACGATGTTAATAATACTATTATTATTGAAACACAAGATGAACCTCTTAATGTGAGTCACTTTTCTCCTCTGTGATTCATCAAAATAAGAATTCCACCTACTTATTTACAACATTATGAATTGTCTCTTGCATCCTCTATACCTATTAATAAAATTAGGTATCTAATTGAATCTTTTATATCTCTTTTCATACTCTTTCCTTGTTTTCAATAGGTGATCCTACCTATGGATACCAATAAAGATATCTGGATAAAGGCAATGAATGAAGAAATCACAATACTTGAACAATAAAACACTTGGACCATTACCTCTTTATCAGTAGATAAAATTGTTATTGGTTGCAAGTGAGTATACAAGGTGAAGTATAATGTTAATGGATCTATTGATAGATACAAGACTTGTTTTGTTGTGAAAGGATATATTCAATTAGAAGGAATATATTTCATTGATACTTTTTCTCCAGTTGGAAAGTTAACAACTATATGACTTCTTTTATTCTTAGTGGCAATACACATTATCATCTAAAATAACTTGATGTTAACAATGTTTTCCTTCCTTGTAATTTGCATGAGAAAGTCTACATGAAGCTTTCGTCGTATGGAACACAAAGAAAGACCAAGTATATCACCTACACAAATCTCTTTGTTATATTAAACAAGTTAGCCACCAGTGGTATGTCAAACTCTCTAGTTTTCTGTCTTTACATGGCTTTAAACAAGCTTCTACATATCACTCATTTTTTTAAAGTTCATTGATTCCAATTCAACAACTTTAGTACTATATGTACATGAAATTGCTCTTGGTGATAATAACATTACGGAGATAGCCAACACTTAAATGCTTGATGAAGCCTTTAAAATAAAGAATCTCAATTATTTAACATATTTTTTTTCTGGCTTGAGGTTGCAAGGACCAACAAAAAAATGTGCCTTGGACATGCTTGCTTATGCGTCTGTTTCAACACCTATAAAGTTCTCCAGTCGCATTCTTTCGCCATTGGTAACTCTTCTTGCTGAAGATTTATTGAAAGACTAATCTACCTTACAAATATTTGACCTGATATCACTGATGTTGTCCATCACTGTGAAGCTCGGACACGGCCCTCAACCGCTGTGTCTCGGCGTCCGACGCGTCACCGACACGGACACCCGTCGGACACAGTGTTTTGTGTGTCGGACGCGGCGCTAACTGGCGTACACGCTGGGCAGGTGTGGAGTGTGGAGGAAGAAGAAACAGTGAGGAAGAAGAAATAGACCAGGTGTAGAGCGTGGAGGAATAAGAAACAGACTAGGTGTGGAGCGTGGAGGAAGAAGAAACAGTGCATATTGACACAGAAGCCCGTGAAGAAGGAAGAAGAAGTATCTAGAAAATTTGGTTATATAATTAATAATATTATATTAAATTTAATATAATTTAATATAATCATTCTTAATAAAATAATTTATATTAAATTATATTAATAATTATATTAACAAATATATTAATAATTATATTAAATAAATATTTTAAATTATATTAATAATTATATTTTTATTATATACTTTTTAAAATTATTATTATTTACTTAAATTTAAAATTTGGATAACATTTTTTTAATTTATATTTTTTAACTTAATATTTAAATATAATTTTTTATATAATAAGATACAACCCACGTTAACAAATCTTAACAACCAAATCTTAAATACAAATCTTAACATCCAATTAGAATCTTAACCAATAAATAAATCTTAACATCCAATAAAGTTATTTCTAAAATCAATTAAATAATCTCTTAAAAATGATTATAAATAATAGAAGATGCAAGATACAAATCAATCATTCAGTGAGAAAGAACGTTCTCTCATTTTAGCATTTTAAAAAAAGAAGAAAGTATA
>Ga0209489_108525_pt1 | contig 13869 bp, 24 predicted proteins | sample SiratrowhiteBW_FD_187527 | JGI IMG/M metagenome (GOLD analysis project Ga0209489, IMG submission 187527) | Root nodule microbial communities of legume samples collected from California, USA - Siratro white BW (SPAdes) (version 2) | ecosystem: Host-associated > Plants > Roots > Nodule | place... | reverse complement strand
AGAAAGTTCCACTAACTCAATTAATTGTTCACATACAATTAATCAACCAATTTCTACTCCCCGTAGAAATCAGTACCCTGCTAAATTGATCCACTGCTCCCCGCAGCCTCCAATCAATTTCAGCAGGAACACCAGGCTAACACCTATAGCCCAAACCTGTCAATTTCTACTCCCCATAGAAATCAGAACCCTGCAAATTGATCCACTGCTTCCCGCAGCCTCTAATCAATTTCAGCAGAAACCCCAGGCTAACACCTATAGCCCAGACCAGTCAATTTCTACTCCCCGTAGAAATCAAAACCCTGTAAATTGATCTACTGCTCCCTGCAGATTCCAATCAATTTCAACAGAAAACACAGGCTTACTTCTAAAGCCCAAACAATACAAACGTTCAATAGATTTCACAAAATTACAATGAAAACACCTCAAATCTTGATTCAAACAGGATCAAGAAGGGTTTAGGAAAACTCCCTGATTGGCGCAGAAAGAAATGCCTGTACACAGTCTTGATGAAACCCAGTAGCACATTTCAGTCAGAATTGATTCTTCAAGTAAAAACCCTCTTTCGAAACTGATTATTCAGAATCTCTCACAGTATTTCTCACAGAATGTATTTCAAAATGATTGTGATTTTCAGAGATGTATCTCTCTTCTTTCTTTTCTCTGTTCTCTTTCTTTTTTCTTCTTTCTTGTTATCGCACTTGAAAAACCCATTGTTTTATAGAAGAATAGCTCAAACCAGATTTTCAGAAAAACAGTTAATTCAGTTAAGCTCAGGCACGAGTAAATTGATTCGGCTTAACCTGAAATCAGTTTGTAATAGTTCAGTACTTTGTTTTCCAAAAACTGTTAATTCAGTTATGCTCATATACGAATAAATTGATTCGGCTTAACTTAAAATCAGTTCATAATAGTTCAGTACCTTATTTTCCAAAACTGTTTTAACTATATTATTTTCCAAAACTGTTTTTAACTGAAGTTAAAACCTTTTTATGGTTTGATTTAAATCATTTAACCTATGTGCTAATGAATTTCTACTTAGATGTGCATAGGTTCTCTTTCACGGCCAATCATACTCACTCACACTAAGGCACAGCCTAGAACAGATTTCCACTTGCTTGCTTTGGCTTGCTGGTCATGTATTGCATGGCTTCATCAAATCCTTAAGTATTGTGAGAATACTAACACCGGTGAAATTAAGGTTTTTCCGAATTAATTCGCATATGACGCGAACGGTCAATTAAGGAATTAATCGAAAGCCTTATTCAAAACGTCTTTCTTTACGTGAGAAAAAGAAAGCCTAATGCTAAACTCTTAAAGCATTATCATTTCTTTACTAAAAGAGTAAAAAGATTTTTTTTTTATTTTTTTATTTTATTATTATTTTATTTTTTTTAAAAAAAGAGAGAATAGGATTTTTTTTGTATTTTAAGAAAACAAGGCAGGCCAGGGGCACTTTTGGAATTTGGAAGGTTTATAGGTGCAGGTCTTAACTAATGGAGGTGCAGGAAGTAGACTCAACCCAACTAGCTGTAGGGGTATTTTAAGGATTAGGAAAGTTTGAAGGTGCAGGATCGAAAATGTGGGGGTGCAGGAAGCAGACCTAGCCTAACTAGCTGCAAGGGTATTTTAGCGATTTGGGCAACAGGGGGTACAAAAGGTGTAGGCTTGGAATATAGGGGGTGCAGGGAGCACCCCCACTAACCCATTAGGGTTGGTGGCGCACATGCACGCTGTGAGGGGTGAAGGTCATCCTGTTTTAAGGCGAGGGAGGGTACGGCTGGGCATCTCGTGGCGGCGACGCTGGCTGATGATGACAACGAGCATCGTCGCCGGCGGCAGCGGCAGAAAATGGAGGGTGTGGAGGCCATGCTTGGTGATTTTGACGAGGAAGAGAGTGACTTTGAAGGTACATGGGGTATTTAAAGTGTGATGGAGAGCATGGTTTGATGGTGTCGTTGTTTGAAGAGGATGGAGGGTGGATGATAAGCTGCAATACAGAAACTGTAGGAACACCAAAGGGGGTATTTTGGTGGCTAGATAAGGGCGTTACTACGTGGATGGGGGTGCTGTTTTGCCAAGGCTGGAGTTGGAAGGCATGGTGATGAGGTTCGTGAAAGTGTGGTGGGAAAGGGGTGATGAAGGAGATGTGGCAGCATAGGCAAGAAGCTAAGGCAGTTGCATGGTGATTTCCTTGGTGGCTAGGGGGTTTTTTAGAGGTTGAGGATGAAGTGTGGTGGCTCCTGGCAGCATAGGGGAACGTGGTGTTGAATTTGGAGGTGATTAGAAGGCTTTAGAGGTTGGGGATGAAGGTTGGTGGCAGTGCTGGGCTTTTTTTGTTGTTGGTAGTTGTTGTTACGGTGGTTCGGGATGGAAGTAAGGCATGGCAAGGGGTGATAAAGCATGGTGTTGCGCAGTGAAGGTGACGAAGTGGAGATGGCTATGAATGGTGAAGTTCGGGTGGTTATGGAGGTGATACTGGTGGCGTTGAGGTAAGCGGGTTGGAGGCCATGGATGATGATTTTGACGAGGGAGAGAGTGACCTTGAGGCATGCGTATTGCATGGTAATGGCTCCCTAGCTATGGCGTGGTGTTTGTGGGTTGGTGTGGAGCGAGGCAACATTGGTGGGGATGGTGACATGATGAGGCAGTGGGAGGTGGTTGCTGGAAGGCTATGGAGCATGGCGTTGGATTTAGAGGTGCAGGGGAGGATGACGCATGGGAGAGTGATATAGTTTTAAGACTGCTTGGCGCACGGTTTGTAGGAAAGTAGCTTGAGGGAGTTGTAGAAGAGGGTGGCTACGTAGGGGGTATGGTGATGAGGTTAATGGAGGCAAGGTGGTGGTGAAGTAGGTTTCATAGAGGTGCGTTGGAGGTGATGAGGTTGAAGAGGAAGACACAAGGATGCCTAATGTCGAAGCTAGAGGTGAAGAGTGTGTGGGAGGTGATGGCACAGTGGAACTAAACGGGAGTCCCATGCTGCTTTTGCGAGGATAATGGCAGCGTTGGGTTGTTTTCTTTTGGTTGTAGGTGGCATGGTGGAGATGGATAGAGAGAGAGGAAGAAGATGATGGCAGGGACGGTGGTTTGGAGGTTTTAGGGTTTGAAGAAGAGGGTTGAATGGATGAAGAGGGATAGAGAGAGAGAGAGAGAGGATGAGGTGTTAGTTGTGGGGTGGTGAACGTTTATGGCAGTTGGATGATGGAGTGTGGTGAAGATTTGGTGACTATGTTGGCAAGTCGTGGTGCCTGGGAGTATTCGATGGCTATGATGCGAGTTTATTGGAAGATGAAGTAGTTAGGTTTGTGCGTGAAAGAGAAGGTGACTTGGTGGGACAGTAACAGAGGTGTAATGAGCGGATGGCTGTGTAGGGTGGCAATGGCAACCACTGTAGTAGCAGTTTCAAAATGGCTTCTTTGGGTTTGGTGGTTCGGAGGCACGTTCCTAGCAGTGTGGTGACGACTGAAGGTGGTGAAGGTCGTGGGCTTGAGGACCAAATGGAGGTGGCTTCTAACGCGCCGAGAAGGAAGAATGAGGTTGGGGTGGAAGCTACGTGAGTTGCATGGTGGTATGATGATGTTTGTGGGTAAGGCTTAACTTGCGAAGATGAAGGTGCACTGCTAGGGTGGCGAAGTAGGTTCGATGGGTTCGTGAGGCAAGGGAGAGAGAGGTTGGGGAAGATATGAATGAACCAAAGTATAAAATTTTTCGACAATCAAAATGAAGCAGTAAGGGTATTTACACAGCAAAGGTATTTACAGTGCAGATAATAACATTTCACTCAAACAAAACAGTTTCTCATGCAATATCAACTCAAGCATCAAATACCCTGGGCTTATGAAATCATACCTGCTCTTTCTTCTCCACAATGTGTTCTTCCTTTGTTCTGAGTTGGTGCCTCTTTCCACCTTCTGTGTTAGTGAGCCCAACGATTCTCTCTCCTATGCCAAGGTCCTCCCAATTTGTGCGTTCTCCCTCTTTTCTAACTCTCGTGCCCTTTTTTTTCTCTCGAGTCCGGAAAGGCCCTTTCCTTTTAAAACCTCCCCTGCCGTTTGCCATATATCCCCCCAAAACCAAAACCAGTGGATTGCCACGTGTCTCTCTCTTTTTTTTTGTCTTATTAGGGGACATTCCCTGCTTTCTCACCAGCCTCGGGATTGCTCTTGGAGGGGACCAAATTGCTTTTGCAAGTACTGGACGACGGTGTTGCAGTGTGTTGCTTCGTTGGGCGTACGAAGATTCCTATAAGGAGTGAGAGTTGGAAGATCCTGAAAATTTGGGGGGTGTGCCATTGATCCGGGAGTGTGAGAATAGAAAAAAGGGTTGGGCTTTGGTGCTTGGGGTGTGAAAAGAGGAGGGGCCTGACCCAAGAGGTGCAGCCTTCATCGGGCCACAATTTTTTTACCTTGCTACCCTTATTATTATTATTTCTATCATGAAGGGGAAAGATTTTTTATTAATTATTTATTCATTATTTATTATCATTTTTTTAAAATAAATTTTATTCGCCCGGACAAAATTAGGTGTTGACAACAATTTTTAGTGATGCCGTTTGGCCTCACCAACACACCAAGCACATTTCAAGCTCTTATGAACAACATTTTACATCCCTTCTTGTGAAAGTTTGTCCTCGTGTTCTTTGACGATATTTTCATTTACAGTAGTCACATTACCAACCATGCTAGCCACCTCAATAAAGTTTTTGAGATTCTCTTAGAACACCAGCTGGTTATCAATAAGAAAAAAAATGCTCATTTGCAGTTTTTTCAATGGAATATTTAGGACATATTATTTTGGCAAATGGGATGGCAACAGATCCCGACAAGACTAAGGCCATGCTTGAGTGGCAAGTGCCTCTTGATCAGAAAGCTCTAAGGGGTTTTTTGGGACTCACAGATATTATCGTCGATTTGTCAAAGGTTATAGGTGCATTGCTCGACCTCTATTTGATTTAACTAAGAAGAATGGTTTTGTGTGGACCACAGAGGCTCAAAAAACTTTTGATGAATTGAAATCTATTATGGTGCAACTTCTAGTTTTAGTAGTACCTGATTTTTCTATGGAGTTTGTCGTGGAAACGGACGCCTCAAGACAAGGAATATGAGTTGTATTACCTCAGGAGGGGCGACCAATTGCTTTTCTCAGTCAGGCATTGTCGCAAAGAGCTCAAACTAAATCAACTTATAAAAGGAATTAAGGGCAGTGGTGTTTGTTGTTCAGAAATTTCGTAATTACCTCTTGGGGTGCCACTTCATAATACTGACAAATCAGCGAAGCTTGTAGTTCTTAATGGACCAACATATGTTGGGGGAGGACCAACTCAAATGGACCTCTAAATTATTGGGGCTCAATTTTGAAGTTAAGTATCGACCGGGATGCGACAATTCGATAGTAGATGCACTATCTCAACAAATGATGTTGCAGAGGCTCTCGGTGGTCCAATCCAGCCTTTAGGATTCTATTGTAGAAGAAATAGTAGGTGACACAGAGTTGCAAAAAATTATTCAAGCTTTGATGCAAGGAAACTTTAACAAAGGTCGTTTATTTTATCAAGGCAGGGTGGTCATTCCTACTAATTCTTCACAAATTTCATTGTTGTTGGCTAAATTTCATGATTCCAGTATGGATGGTCATTCGAGTTTCTTTCTCACCTATAAACGCCTCAGCGCAGTCATATTTTGGAAAGGAATGTGACTCCAAGTGAAGAATTTTGTGGCTCGATGCCAGGTTTGTAACAGAACAAATATGTTGTCTTGAAACTAGTAGGTTTATTATAGCCCTTACCTATTCCGGAGAAGGTATGGGAACACATTTCGTTGGATTTTATTGGTGGCCTTCCAAAATCCAGAGGAATGGATACTATTTTGGTGGTGGTAGACAGGTTGTTTAAATACTCTAATTTTTTGGCCTTTTCTCATCCTTATTTGGCAAAAGACGTTGCCCATTTGTTCATAACAGAGGTGGTTCGTCTACATGGTTTTCCCAAATCGATTGTGTCTGATAGGGATAAAGTCGTTATGAGTCATTTCTGGACTGAAATTTTTGCTGTTGCATGGACAAAATTGAAATATAGTACGACTTTTCATCCACACACAGATGGCCAAATAAAAGTCATTAACAAGTGCTTAAAGAAATATTTGTTGTGCTTTGCTGGGGGTTGTCCTAAGCGGTGGTTGGATTGGTTATCGTGGGCAAAATACTGGTTTAATACATCTTTAGTGCATCCACCCACACCACTCCTTTCTAGCCACTATATGGTGTGGATCCTCCGGTGTTGTTTAAGGGGGAAACATATCCTTCATCCATTGAAGAAGTAGCGGCACTCACGGCGACAAAGGATGTGATTTTGGCAGAATTAAGGGACAATATGTTTTTAGCACAACTAAATATGAAGCGTTTTGCTGATAAGAAGCGATGGAAAGTCTTTTTGGCGATGGGTGATTGGGTTTATTTGAAAATGTAGCCCTATAGGATACGGTCTCTAGCTAAGCGACCCAATGAAAAGTTGTCTTGTCATTTCTACGAGCCTTTTGAAGTGATTGAGAAGATTGATGTTATGGCATTTAAATTAACACTTCTGCAAGGGTGTCGCTTACACCTGGTTTTTCATATTAGCAGGTTGAAGAAGACAGTCCCTCCAACTCAGCAAGTGCAGTCGCTTCCTCCTTCATTAACTAAAAAAGGAGAATTATTGACGGTTCCTAGTCAAGTTTTGGGCTCTTGTGTAACTCCAGACGGCTCCACAGAATATCTCATTCATTGGTCCAATATGTCTTCATGTGATGATAATTGGGTACTTGCATAGATGTTGAAACGATTATTTTCCATTTTCTACCTTGAGGACAAGGTGGCTGTGCAGAGGGAGTGTTGATAGGGCCGACAAGTTCGGGAAGGTTATTATAGAAGGCAAGAAATGAGAAAAAATTAACATTTATTTAGAGTCTGTTAGGGGTAATTAAGAATAAATGTTAGCATTTATTTAGAAGTCTGATTGATTTGAAAATAAATGAGGGCGAATTGTTAGAATGGAGGGATAAGAATAAATAAGGGATTTGTCATGTATTCAAGGCATCAAGAATTGTATCTAGTTTGGGAGTGTTAGGAGAGGCATTATTCCTCTCTTGGGTGGGTTTGCTTGTATTGTTGAAGTGAGGGTATTCAGGAAAATGGATAAATAAAAGAATAGAGGATTCCACCATTGTTGAATCCTAACAAAGTGTTTTCTCCTATCGTGAGACATGATACAATCACTAAGTGTGACGTGTCACCACATGTACAGGAGAGAGAGGGGCGAAAACAAGTAAGAAGAAAATAACTGACAATAGAGAAGACACCCATAACAATTTGTGCAGGAAAGCAAAGGTTAAACGCTTACTGACAACTAATCGCCTAGTAGAATGACTTTTGATAAATACCTATGGGCAACCAAAACAAAATAATAAAATTTTTCGCTGACTCATCATCGCTTAAGCTTGAGGGGCTAGTGTACTACTTGGACTAAAACGGCACCTAGTCGCCTCACTTAGATGAAACGGTTACTTACCACCCAGAACTGACGGGTAGCCTACAGTAGCCAAGCTAGAGAAACCTAAACGTAGACGCAATCTCTAGTGGGGTCAAACTACAAAAGCTGATATAACGTGAAATAGAAGTCAACCCAGAATCCTATAAATACATGGGTAAGGAAGGTCAAAGGTACACATGATAAAACTTCATTCTTTTGAGCTCCGATAACCAAGAACTAACTTTCGGAGTGCAATTGCAGGTACTCCCCCATTCAACTGTAACAGGAGGACACCTAGCGGACGTAGTAGGCGAACATTCAACAAATATAGAGGACGATCCAGAACTATTTCAGCCAAGTCACTAGGACTTCTGAGGTCACCTAAGTTCGTGTAAGAATAACAAGCAAATCGATACCGATAAGTCAAAACACAACAAATCAATAAAAAAAATCACAAAACCAAACTAGAACAAAAATCCAAAATCGCAGCAGCCCTAAAACCAATCATAAAAAAAAAAGCAAAAAGGTTATTTCAAGAGAACGAACCAGAATGAGTTCAAAGAGCGTGGCCTAATCAACCTTGATAAAATCAACATCCCAGGCCTTGAGTTCATCAGTGTTATTGGCCTCAACGTTGTTCTCATAGTATAATATGACTTTAACGAGAGTCTTGCCTGTGACGTTGGGAACAGGGATTCCGCTGTCGGCATAACCATCCTCTATCATATGCTTTATGGTCTGTGACTGCAGAGCCACAATCTCGTCCACTTCGAACGCCTCACCATCAGTACTCTTCAGCGTGAATTTCTTCGATGTCATTCTCAAACCCCTTTATTCTCAAACCTTTTTTCCTCTTTATTCCCTGCTATTCTATTTCTGAAGCGAGACGCGTGTCCTCTATTTATATAGTTGTTATTCTATTTCTCAAGCCACACACGAATTCTGTTGTACACGCGAATTCTGTGTTATTCTATTTCTCAAGGCACGGGCGATTGGTGAGATGTGTGTCCTCTAGTAGTTGAGTTGAACCGCTTCGTGACAATCCTTCATTGCTATTCTTCCTGCTCCAATTACTTAAGATATAATGTTGAACACATAAAACACCAACCAAATAACACATAAAACACCAGCCAAATAACACATAAAATACTAGCAAAACACCAGCCAAATGTTCTTTATATATCACATAGGATCAGTTGGAGATGTTAGCTGCTGGGATCATTCAAAACAGTGTAAGTCCTTATGCGAGTCCTATTCTTTTGGTACGGAAGAAGGATAACACTTGGTGTTTCTGTGTAGATTACAAAGATTTGAATCAGGTTACCATATCAGATAAGTTTTCTCATTCCTGTGATAGATGAACTCCTCAATGAATTAGCTGGGAAAACTGGATTTGAAAGCAGGATAACACCAGGTTTGAATGAAAACAAAGGATGTGGTGAAGACAACTTTCCGCATGCATGAAGGTCATTAACAATTTTTAGTGATGTCATTTGGCCTCACCAACGCACCAAGCACATTTCAAGCTCTTATGAACAACATCTTACGTCCTTTCTTGTGAAAGTTTGTTCACGTGTTTTTTGACGATATTTTTATTTACAGCAGTCACATTACCAACCATGCTACCCACCTCAATAAAGTTTTTGAGATTCTCTTAGAACACCAGCTGGTTATTAATAAGAAAAAATGCTCATTTGCAGTTTTTTCAGTGGAATATTTGGGACATATTTTGGCAAATGGGATGGCAGTAGATCTCGGCAAGACTAAGGCCATGCTGGAGTGGCAAGTGCCTCTTAATCAGAAAGCTCTAAGGGGTTTTTTGGGACTCACGAATATTATCGTCGATTTGTCAAAGGTTATGGGTGCATTGCTCGACCTCTATTTGATTTAACTAAGAAGAATGATTGTGTGTGGACCACAGAGGCTCAAAAAGCTTTTGATGAATTGAAATCTATTATGGTGCAACTTCTAGTTTTAGTAGTACCTGATTTTTCTAAGGAGTTTGTTGTGGAAACGGACGCCTCAAGGCAAGGAATATGAGTTGTATTATCTTAGGAGGGGCGACCAATTGCTTTTCTCAACCAGACATTTTTGCAGAGAGCTCAAACTAAGTCAGCTTATAAAAGATAATTAATGACAGTAGTGTTTGCTGTTCAGAAATGGCGTAACTACCTCTTGGGGTGCCATTTCATAATACTGACAGATCAGCTAAGTTCTTAGTTCTTAATGGACCAACGTATGTTGGGGGAGGACCAACTCAAATGGACCTCTAAATTATTGGGGCTCAATTTTGAAGTTAAGTATCGACCGGGACGCGACAATTCAATAGTAGATGTACTCTCTCGTCAAATGATGTTGCAGGGGCTCTCGGTGGTTCAGTCCAGTTTTTGAGATACTATTGTAGAAGAAATAGTAGGTGACATAGAGCTGCAGAAAATTATTCAAGCTTTAGTGCAAGAAAAATTTAACAAAAGGTCGTTTCTTTTATCAGGGTAGGGTGATCATTCCTGCTAATTCTTCACAAATTCCATTGTTGTTGGCTGAATTTCATTATTCCAGTATTGGTGGTCATTCGGGGTTCTTTCGCACCTATAAACGCCACAACGCAGTCATATTTTGGAAAGGAATGTGACGCCAAGTGAAGAATTTTGTGGCTCAATGCTAAGTATGTAACATAAACAAATATGTTGTCTTTAAACCAGTAAGTTTATTACAACCCTTACCTATTCCGAAGAAGGTATGAGAACACTTTTCGTTGGATTTTATTGGTGGCTTTCCAAAATCCAGAGGAATGGATACTATTTTGGTGGTGGTAGACAGGTTGTTTAAATACTCTCATTTTTTGGCCTTTTCTCATCCTTATTCGGCAAAAGATGTTGCTCATTTGTTCATAACAAAGGTGGTTTGTCTACATGGTTTTCCCAAATCGATTGTGTCTGATAGGGATAAAGTCGTTATGAGTCGTTTCTGGACTGAAACTTTTGTTGTTGCAGGGACAAAATTGAAATATAGTAAAACGTTTCATCCACACATGGATGGCCAAATAGAAGTCATTAACAAGTGCTTAAAGAAATATTTGTGGTGCTTTGCTGGGGGTTGTCCTAAGCGGTGGTTGGATTGGTTATCTTGGGCAAAATACTGGTTTAATACATCTTTTAGTGCATCCACCCGCACCACTCCTTTCCAGCCACTATATGGTGTGGATCATCCGGTGTTGTTTAAGGGGGAAACATATCCTTCATCCAGTGAAGAAGTAGCAGCAATCACGGCGACAAGGGATGTGATTTTGGTAGAATTAAGGGACAATATGTTGCGAGCACAACAAAATATGAAGCGCTTTGCAAATAAGAAGTGAAGGAAAGTCTTTTTGGCGATGGGTGATTAGGTTTATTTGAAAATGTAGCCCTATAGAATGCGGTCTCTAGCTAAGCGACCCAATGAAAAGTTGTCTCCTCGTTTCTACAGGCCTTTTGAAGTGATTGAGAATATTGGTGTTATGGCATTTAAATTAACACTTCCGCAAGGGTGTCACTTACACCCGATTTTTCATATTAGCAGGTTGAAGAAGACAGTCCCTCCAACTCAGCAAGTGCAGTTGCTTCCTCCTTCATTAACTAAAAAAGGAGAATTATTGACGATTCCTAGTAAAGTTTTGGGCTCTTGCGTAACTCCAGACGGCTCCACAGAATATCTCATGCATTGGTCCAATATGTCTTCATGTGATGATAGTTGGGTACTTGCATAGACGCTGAAACGATTATTTTCAACTTTCTACCTTGAAGACAAGGTGGTTGTGCTATTGGCCTCAACGTGGTTCTCACAGTACAATATGACCTTAACGAGAGTTTTGCCTATGACGTTGGGAGTAGGGATTCCGCTGTCGGCATAACCATCCTCTATCATATGCTTTATGGTTTGCGACTGCAAAGTCACAATCTCGTCCACTTCGAAAACCTCATCATCCTTCAGTGTGATTTTCTTCGATGCCATTTTCAAACCCCTTTATTCTCAAACCCCTTTTTCTCTATATTCTCTGCTATTCTATTTCTGAAGCGAGACGCGTGAGAGGCGTGTCCTCTATTTATATAGTTGTTATTATATTTCTCAAATAAATAAAAAATATATATATGTTTGTTTGTTTTATTTTTGTTTATTATTTTTATCCGCCTAATTATTATTTATTGTTATGATTTTTATAAACATGTTTTCTTGTGTGTTTTGTTTTTTATATATTTGTTTGTTTTGTCTTTAGTCTCATTATTGTTGTTATTATTTGGGAAAAATGATATTTTTTAAAACTACACTTATTTTTATTCATTTGATTAAAAGTACTGTCTTAGAAAAGGCGTTACACGTAATCGACTCCCAAATCTTTGAATCTGTTCATAGACATTTTTATTTTTGATTTTTTTATGGTTTTCCATAATAAAATACGGCGACTCCAATCTCTAAATAAATATTTTTTTAAAAAATTTTTTTATTGCTCCGTCGTGATCCGGTTAGTTGCGACAATCTCTTTGAAATAAATTAGGTTTCAAGTAGTATATTTATTCATGAAGATATTTTATAAGTATTCAATTAATTAAATTTTAACCATAAAGTCATGGTAAATGTATGTGGGAGATGACATAAGTATAAATATGGTGAAGAGTTAGCAGGAGTTTGGAGGAAAAAGAGGACGTAGAATTTAAGCACTTAAAAATCGGGTTTAGTACAAAGAAAACCCCTCTACATGATTCAAACATTAAATGTTTTATCTTTTCTAAGGAACAAAAGAGTTAAAAAAAAATGACAGTAATCAATATATAAACAATCTGAAAAGGTAACTAGTGTGATAGTTAATATTTTAAAATAAAATGAGTCTCTTTTGCTTTGTGACTTCAGACTCCGAATTATATATCAATAAAATCAATATCTACTTATGTGATAATTTGTATTTTGAAATATAATAATTTTTTTGAGACTTAAATTTTGTGTATTGATAGATTCGATACCAACAAGTGTGAAATATATTTTTAGAATTAATTATTAAGAACGATTTCAATCCTATATAAATAATAATCACACGAAAATAAGAAAATAGTCCATTGCAACATCTTAAAATCATCCAAATTTTTATTTATTATTAAATGCTAGTTAAAAAAAAATCATTAACCATACCTTATTAAAATTATTATTTTTAAGATTAACCAAATCAACGTAATAAATCAACAAATTAAATAATATAAGCAAATAATAAATTATAAACCTGTTCTAAACATAAAAAAAAATCAAAAATAGAAAAACTTCATATTAAGCAAAAGATAAGAAAATATTGTAACTTAAAAGAAATTTTCCCATCTCTTAACCAGAACCATTTTTATTATGTAACTTTTGTCTTCGAGTTTTGGAATAAAAGAAAATACAAAACTGATATTTTAATAGTTATTAGAGCTATAGGCATTTGTAACTGACCTGAAATTTATTTTAAATGCCGGTGCATATACATATACGAAATTTGAAAGATAGCTCATTTTTTTTTTTAAATTTGGAGAGAAATTTCATAAACTCAAGAATCTCATTATTTGGGTGTTTCTATGATTTTTTTGAGTGAATATATTAATATTAAGATGTTATTTTATGAATAAGGATGAGGAATTCCATGAAATTTCTCACTTATCCACGACAGCATGGGGAATTTATAGTCATAGGATTAAGGACTATGCTGTTCAGTGCAGCTGTCAACCTTTTCAACATGCAATAACAAGGGAAATGACACCTGCATCTCAAAATAGACCTGAAAGAGAAAGAAGCGGCGTCGTTTGCACTTTTGTTTCTTCATTTTTACATACTTATTCCCACTCACACTCTCCCTCTCAAACCATAATTTCCTCTCAGATCTTTCTCCAAAATTCCACCCTCACTATATTGCATTCAGAGTTCTCATTTCCAGATTATATTGCATTCAGAGTTCTCATTTCCAGATTTTCGAAGTTGGGTGAAAGAAAAACATCATTGTGGTAATTACCTATATTTCTTTGATTCTTTTTAATTGAACTATTTGGAGTTTTTCTGATAAGAGAAAAACGTGACAATGATTTCAGCACGGATTAGAAAATAGAAATTTGAAAAAGTTCTAGGAGAAAGTTTCTAAAATTATTATACGAGACCATTTCCAAGATCACTTTAAACATAAGTAGTAGTTAGTTTCATTTTTTTTTTCTATAGGTTCTTATGAGAATTGTCCTAATTGTTTGTTTGCTAGGCTTGCCCCCGTTCATGGTTGCTTGTCATATGTGCATTTTGTTTTCTGTGTGATATTTTTGTTCTTGTTATGGAAGTCTGCAAATTGTTCCTGCACCTCAATGTTTTTTTTTTTTTTTCTT
>Ga0209489_108520_pt1 | contig 13879 bp, 10 predicted proteins | sample SiratrowhiteBW_FD_187527 | JGI IMG/M metagenome (GOLD analysis project Ga0209489, IMG submission 187527) | Root nodule microbial communities of legume samples collected from California, USA - Siratro white BW (SPAdes) (version 2) | ecosystem: Host-associated > Plants > Roots > Nodule | place... | reverse complement strand
CACATTTTTTACCAGTATTTTTGGATGTTTTGCCCAAAACGATTCCATAGGAAATCCCTATTTCAAATCATACCATGATAAAATTACTGCCAGCGTTTATTATTTAGACACTTCCAATAGTTTTCAGATTGCTTCAGACAATACAGATCCAAAAATATACGTTAATCTAATTCCGAATCGTAGAGAACAGATTGGCTTCAACCTAAACTATAAAATTATAGACATTGGTTTTGGTTTTGCACCCAAATTCCTAAGTCAGAATAAAGGCGATTCTCATTCTAAGCACTTTAATTTCAATACCCGTTTTTACTTAAAAAAATGGATGCAGTCGTTTACTTTTATCAACCAAAAAGGATTTTATATTAGCGACGACAATATAACTGCACAGCTACCACACATGCGTACCACAAAAATTGGCGGATCGACCTCTTATGTTTTCAATGATAAGTTTTCCTTTAAAACATTGGTAAGCCAAAACGAATGGCAGACAAAAAGTTCTGGTAGTTTCATCCCGTCTTTTTCTTTCTATTATACCAATCTTGATTTAAATACTCCAGACTCATCTCATAGCGATATTTATGTATTTACATTGGCTCCTTCCTATTTTTACAATTTTGTAATCAGCAATCGGGTTCTAATTGGCGCTGGACTTGCTTTGGGTGCTGGAATAAATGATATTGATGGCGATACCTCAGCATTGTATCAAGCCGATTTCAATTTAAAGCTTGCATACAATAATGACCGTTTTTTTGGTTTTGCAAGTCTCAACACAATTAGTTTTGCGCAAGACGAGAAAGTCGATCCAAGGCTGAATGATAACATCGCTACTGTAAAGCTCTCTGTCGGTTACCGATTTGATCCTCCAAAAAAAGTAAAAGAAGTTTACGATAAGGTTAATGAAAAGATAGGTCTTTGAGAATTCTCTAATCTCATAATCAATAAGTTCCAAAAATTGCTTAAATTACATGGATTTATAAAAAACTAAAATTCATTATTATGGCAAATGTGAACCAGGAACAATTAAATCTCATGCATTCTGGCAAAGGATTTATCGCCGCCTTAGACCAAAGCGGCGGAAGCACACCAAAAGCATTGGCACAATATGGTGTACAAGAAAATCAATATTCAAATGACGAAGAAATGTACACTCTTGTGCATGAAATGAGAACTAGAATTATTAAAAGTCCAGCTTTTGACAGCCAATATATTCTCGGTGCTATTTTGTTTGAAAATACAATGGACCGTAAAATCGACGGACAATGGACAGCTGATTATTTATGGGAGAAAAAACATATTATTCCTTTTCTGAAAGTAGATAAAGGGCTTGCAGATCTTGCAAATGGCGTACAATTAATGAAACCCATTTCTGGTTTAGAGGAATTGCTAGATCGCGCTGTAGAACGAAACATTTTTGGAACTAAAATGCGTTCTGTAATTAAAGAAGCCAATTCTCAAGGAATACGTGATGTTGTTGCCCAGCAATTCGAACTAGGAAAACAAATTTTCAATAAAGGATTAATTCCAATTATAGAACCTGAAGTTGATATTTACAGTCCTGATAAAGAAAAATCGGAGCAGATTCTGAAAGAAGAAATTCAAAAACAGCTGAATCTATTGGATAAATATGTAAAAGTAATGCTGAAACTTTCGATTCCGACTGTCAACGATTTTTACCGTGAACTTATTTCAGATCCGCATGTGGTTCGTGTTGTAGCACTTTCTGGTGGATATTCTCGTGAAGAAGCAAATCAAAAACTTTCTCAAAACCATGGACTGATTGCTAGTTTTTCAAGAGCATTGTCTGAGGGACTTACTGCTGGCCAATCTGATGAAGATTTTAATGCTGAATTACAAGAAACTATCAAAGGCATTTATCAGGCTTCAATTACTTAGAAAACATAAAAAATCCCTGAGACGTTCTTGTTCAGGGATTTTTCTTTTCAATTATTTCGAAGTCATTTCTTCGGCTAAATCTAAAGTCTGCAAAATGATGTTTTTATCAGACTTAAAAGAGTTTAGTTTAAAAACGAATTTCAGTTTATTGTCAATTAACTTTTTAGGTGATTCTATCGATACATCCGAAAATTGAGATGAAATTTTAGTCATTCGATCCAATTCTGAATCTTTTGCTTTCTTACCAAATGTTTTCGCAGTTTGTGCAATATCCAGCTTTCCAGAAATATAGTTTTTACTCAAATCTTTCTTTGCCTCTTTAGCAAAAGAACCTTTTCCTGTACCAAAATAATCTCTTGTATTTGCAACAATTACTACGTCTTTCTCTTTCACTATAAAAATATCACCATACTCTTGTGTGCCTGCAATTATGTAAGAATTTCCATTTGGAACTAGCACTTTTTTGCGAACGCCCAATTGCAATAATTTATCCCCGAAAGTCGGATGAGTTGACGTAAAAATCACAGAAAACAGCGGAATATCTTTTTTGACTTTTTCTTCGGTTATTTTTTCTTCATAATTTTCATCATAATCATACTTTTTGGTCATAACCTCAACTTCTTTCGTATCGTATAAAAAAGCGCTCAAATCGCCATCAAAAAGCTTTGCTGTGGCTTCTTCATCAACGATTGTCGAAATCAGATCTGTAATGAGTGTAATATCTTCTTTAGCAAATTTGGGATTATAGAATAATTCGGTCATTAATGACGGAAAATTTTCAAGTGCCGCTTTTGTATTGGCGTGATACGAAACGTAACCTAAAGGTTTTTCCGAAGGGAAATAATTAAAGATGTTTTTGTTGATTTTTCTATCGCTTATTTTACTTACAACACTGGCAATCTCCGCAGCATATTCAACTACTTCTTCAATTCGGGCATTATCATTATCAAAATAAAAATCCAAATTGATGCCTTTTATAAAATTTCCAAAGTTCTTCTGCATTGGCAAGTATTTATCATAACCTCCAAATAGTGCCAAAGGATAATTATACAACGAATAAAAACTCGACATGAATCCGCCATAATTTACCCAAGACGAAATATCTGCCGAAGCATTAATTTTCGAAAAACTTGGCGCAGTAAAACCATTTTCAAATAAACCTTTTATAATTTCTCTTTGCTGTTCTGCTAGTTTTTTATCAAATTCTGCCTGCTCTGCGGTATATTCTTCATACGGATTTCCATCGTATAAATAATCTTGTTCAGCTGTTTCTGCTGATCCAGCTGGAACATCAGCTACCATAGGTTCATCACGCATTACAGAAGGTTCTGCTATTTTTGGCGGATTTGGCGCTTGTGGAACGTCATACACTTGCGGTGCCTCTACTGCAGTTTCTTCATAAGTTTCTGTTGCCACAATCGGATCGTTTAAAATTGGAGGTCCCCCAGGAGAATCATAAAACTTAGTAGGAAGTCTTTTTGTCAATTCAAATATGACCAAATAATTATCATTCCATACAAATGATCTTTTAACGCCACTTGGTGTAAAAACAGCATATTTTCCAAATTCTTCAATTGTACTATTTTTTCCATTTGCACCTTGCTTTTCAATCAGATATTGTGTTACTGCTTCTTTGTTTTTTATCGGAATCGTAACCTGATAAAACGGAACGCTATCTAAAAAATTCCCATGAATGGTAATTTTTTGATCTAACTGAATTATCGAAGTATATTGGCGAAGATCAAAATCAGGTTTTTTGCTAATGTATTTCGTCAATATCGGATGATTCAGTACTTCGTTTATACTGACTTTTTTAGAAAGCTGATTTCCGTTAAACTGTACAAAATAGTCGTATTTGTCTGGACTGGCTTGTCCAAAAGTAAAATACGTGGCAAATAGAAAAATTAGAGTATAAAATTGCTTCATAAAAATTAAGGCGTTAATTGGATAGTATTGTTCATTAAGGTCGATTTCTTAAATACGCTGTACATACTTTGTTTTAAAAAAACCGTTTTTCTATTTTTTGAAATTTTGCTGTTTGTATTCTCAACAGCCATAATATCTTTATCGAAAGTGTAGATAGAAATAATGCTGGCTTCTTCCAGATCTTTCTTTTTCTTTGGGTCGTTTATCACTTTTTCAGGAATTGGATACGAGGCAATTCTTTCAAAAGTTTTGCCGCTTCCGCTAAAGTGAATCTGATCGCGCTGATTGTTGATTGTATTTACAACCGCGTTTAGCGCTTTAAGATTTGCATAATTAAGTTTGATAATGAAAACGTAATTCTGAAAATCGGTTTTGGTTGTTACATTCGAAATTCCGTCAATTTTTGCAGCTTTCGACTTAAAATCTTCCAGTTTCTGTGTAATTTCCTGTTCGTTTGGAATTTTTACGCCATCAACTTCTTCTAGCCAAATGGCAGATTTGGTTTTGAACCAAGATTTAGAAAAGTCGATCATCAGCGTATATTCACCACTTTGATCATCGTGATGTTTGATTCTTTCTGTAATCTCAAAACAGCTTGTTAAGAGCAAACAGCAAAATAAAGCGAGAATTTTCTTCATTTTACAAATTTAGATGGAATATTCTGAATAACCATGCTTTAGTTCAAACAATAAAATCAAAATTTTTAGATAATATTAACGGATTCTAAAGCAAGCTAAACTCCTTATTCTGTTCCTTTTTCTTTAACTTTGCGCCACTTATCAAAAGTGAGGTAAACTTCAAAAAAATAAAAAACAACTTCAATTTTAGAATAAGGATTTATCAATCTGTTTTCAAATTCAGGTTAAAATCTGAAATCTAAAATCTAAAATCTAAATTTATATGTTCCCATTACAAAGAGGCAGAAGATTAAGAGTAAATGAATCGATTCGTTCTTTAGTACGCGAAACCAGTTTAAGTCCATCGGATTTTATGTTTCCAATGTTTATTGCTGAAGGAGAAAATGTAAAAGTCGAAATTCCATCAATGCCGGGAATTTTCAGAAGATCTATAGATTTAACAGTTGAAGAAGTAAAAGAACTTTATGATTTAGGAATTCGCGCCGTTAACATTTATGTAAAAGTTAGCGAGAATCTAAAAGATAATACTGGTAAAGAAGCTTGGAATCCTGACGGATTAATGCAGCAGGCTATTCGTGCCATAAAAGCGGCTTGTCCAGAAATGATCGTTATGCCAGATGTGGCTTTAGACCCATATTCTATCTACGGTCATGACGGAATTATTACAAATGGCGATGTAGAAAACGACAGCACAGTCGATGCTTTAGTAAAAATGGCTGTTTCACACGCACAAGCTGGTGCCGATTTTGTTGCGCCAAGCGACATGATGGACGGACGCGTATTACGCCTTCGCGAAGGTTTAGATGCTGCCGGATTTCAGAATGTTGGAATCATGAGTTATTCAGCAAAATATGCTTCGGCTTTTTACGGTCCGTTTAGAGATGCTTTAGATTCTGCTCCAAAAGAAGCTGATGTTGTGGTTCCAAAAGACAAAAAAACATACCAAATGGATTATGCCAACCGCATCGAAGCCATTAAAGAAGCTTTATCAGACGTAGAAGAAGGTGCAGATATGGTTATGGTAAAACCAGGAATTGCTTATTTGGATATTGTTCGCGAAATAAAAAATACAGTTCATGTTCCCGTAAGCGTTTATCAGGTTTCTGGAGAATATGCTATGATTAAAGCTGCATCTGAAAGAGGATGGCTTGATCACGATAAAATTATGATGGAACAATTAATGTGCATCAAACGTTCGGGCGCTAATCTTATTTCGACATACTTCGCAAAAGAAGCGGCAATACTTTTAAAGAAATAAGATGAAAAAGATTTTATTTTTAGCTGCTGTTTTAGCTTTCGCATCTTGCAAAAAAGAAACTTCTGAGCCAACAAACGCGCCAACCGAATCTGTTTCTGAAGGAGAATCGGCGAAAGCCAAAAGTCCAGAAGAACTAGGAAAACAAATATTTGAAAGCACAGGAAATTGTTTTGCTTGTCATCAGCCAGATCAAAAAGTAGTTGGACCGAGCATTAAGGAAATTGCCAAAATTTATAAAGATCAAAAAGGCGATATTGTTACTTTCCTTAAAGGAAATGCAGAACCAATTGTTGACCCAAGTCAGTTTGAGGTTATGAAAACCAATTTTGCCATAACAAAGGCCATGTCTGATGAAGAATTAAAAGCAATTGAAGCATACATCTACAATAATTTAAAGTAATTACAAGATGTTCCGTAGGAACATTTGATCGGTAGAAAATTATATTGGAAGCATTTACGTTCCGTAGGAACGTCTGATATGCTGAATGGTTAAAATTTATGTCAAAATCAAACGTTCCTACGGAACGTAAATAATCGGTCGTCAATATTTTTTTTCTACCGATCAAATGTTCCTACAGAACATCTGTGATTTTCTTAAAATAATAACGCAAAAGGGGCGGTTCCGAAAGTCGGAACCGCCCCTTTTTTATCATTAAAATATATTACCAGATTTTAACTCTTTTTTCTGGCTCAACGTACATTTTATCACCTTTCTTAATATCAAATGCTTTGTAGAAAGCATCAACATTCTGAATTGGCACATAGGCTCTGTACATTCCAGGAGAGTGCGGATCTGTTTTAACTTGGTTTTTGATCGCTTCGTCTCTTGTTTTTGTTCTCCAAACGGTAGCCCAAGAAATAAAGAAACGCTGTTCAGGTGTAAATCCGTCAATTAAACCTGGATTTCCATGTTGTTTTAAATACAATTGCAGACCGTCAAATGCAGCGTTGATTCCGCCTAAATCTCCAATATTTTCACCTAACGTAAAATGACCATCAACATGAACTCCTGGCAATGGCTCAAGAGCACTGTATTGATTTGCTAAATCATTTCCTAAAGCTGTAAATTGTTTTAAATCATCTTCTGTCCACCAATCTACTAAATTTCCTTCGGCATTGTAACGCGCTCCAGAATCATCAAATCCGTGAGAAATCTCGTGTCCGATTACAGCGCCAATTCCACCATAGTTAACTGCTTCGTCAGCTTGGTAATTGTAAAACGGCGGCTGTAAGATAGCTGCTGGGAATACAATTTCGTTATAAGATGGATTATAATACGCATTTACTGTTTGCGGAGACATATGCCATTCTGTTTTATCAACCGGTTTAGACAATTTATCTATGCTTTTCTTAAATCTCCATTGCGCTAAGTTTTTAGTATTTTCAAAATAGCTTCCTCCTTCTGCAATGCTTTTAATTTCTAAAGCCGAATAATCTTTCCATTTATCAGGATATCCCACTTTAATCGTGATTTTGTTCAGCTTTTCGATTGCTTTTGCCTTAGTGTCTTTAGACATCCAGCTCAAATTATTAATACGATTTTGGTAAGCCGTAATAACATTATGAATCATATCAATCGCTTTGGTTTTAGCTTCAGCTGGAAAAACTTTTTCTACATAAAGTTTTCCAAGAGCTTCACCAACATTTCCGTTAACCACATTAAGCGCTCTTTCCTCAGCCGGAAGCTGTTTTATTGCGCCTCTTAATGTTTTGCTGTAAAAATCGAAATTGGCATTGTCAATTTGTGTTGTAAGCTTGCCCGCAGCGCCGTTGATCAAGTCCCATTTTAGGTATTCTTTCCATTGTGCCACTTTATTTTCTTTGAAAACAGTTTCTAAAGCTGTCATGTATTTAGGCTCAGAAACAATTACAGTTTCTAGTTTAGTAATTCCTAAACCTGCAAAATATTCGTTCCATTTGATAGCTGGAGTTAATTTTTGAAGTTCAGCAATTGTCATTGGGTTGTATTGCAAACGGCTGTCTCTTCTTTCAACTCTGTTTAACCTTGGTTTTGACAATTCTGTTTCAAGAGCTAGAACCTCAGCAGCACTTTGTTTTGCTTTTTCTGGAGATTCTCCAATAAACTGAAGCATTCTGGCAACATGCAATTCATATTTTGCACGCTTTTCTTTCGAATCTTTATCCTCAGAAGTATAATAATCTTTATCTGGAAGTCCTAATTGGCTTGGTCCTAAATTTACAGAGTTTTTAGAACTGTCTTTATCATCAGCACCAATGTAAATTCCGAAAAAGCCCGCATTTCCTTCTTTTTCCATTTCAACCAAATATTTCTGAACGTCAGCAATGTTTTTAATGGCATCAATTTTTTTCAGATATGGCTTTAAAGGTTCGATTCCTTTCTTATTTCTTCCAATAGAATCTAAATAGGTGTTAAATAAATTAACTGCTTTGCCCTGATCTGTATTAGACTTATACTTCGGATTTTTTGAAGCTTCTTTTAAAACCTCCATCACATCCTTGTCTGTTCTTTTAATCAGTTCATTAAAACTTCCCCAAGTAGCGCGATCGCTTGGAATTTCTGTTTTTTCGAGCCAAGCTCCATTTACATATTTGAAAAAATCTTGACTTGGGCTGATTTTCGTATCCATATATGATACATTAATACCTGGTTCTTTTGGCGCTTGTGCTTGAGCTGCAGTTATGGCAAACATTGCAGATATAACACCAAACACAGGTTTGGCTAATTGTTTTTTCATAAAAGTTTATAGTTTAATGGAAAATACAAACATATTGTTATTATTTCTAAAATTGTGTTAAAATTCAAACAGGAAATCCATTTATAAAAATAAATTTCACAAATGAGAGCTTATAACGATTTTTATTAGTCTGCAATTTGATGTCAAAAGTTACAAAAGCCTGTTAAAAAAATAATTCAGTAAAGTTTTTAGAATCTGCTTTTTGTATTTTTGCGCCAAATTATTTTTATGAAATCGCTTTTATACAAATACCGCAAATTCTTTATTGTTTTAATAGTATTTTCGGTGGTTACGATATCTTTGTTTTATTCTGCATTAAAACCAAAAAAGACACTTCCGATTTATAATCCAGCTGATGTAAATCCTGAATTGGTTGACAGTACGATTCAGTATAAAAGCAAATACCACACAATTGCCGATTTTTCTTTCATCAACCAAAATGGCGATACCATTACCCAGAAAAATTATGAAGGAAAAATTTACGTTGCCGATTTCTTCTTTACAACCTGCGGATCGATCTGCCCGAAAATGTCAACCAATTTGGTAGATGTTCAAAAAGCAGTTTTAAACAATCCAAAAGTAATGCTGCTTTCGCATACTGTTTTTCCAGAAGTTGACAGTGTTTCTGTCTTAAAAGCTTATGCCATTAAATACGGTGTTGTAGACAGCAAGTGGAATTTGGTTACGGGCGACAAAAAAGAAATCTACAAAATGGCCAGAAAATCGTATTTGGCCGTAAAAATGGGAAGACCAGATCAGCTTTATGATATGGTGCATACGGAGAATTTTGTTTTGGTCGATCAAAAGCGCCGCGTTAGAGGTTTTTATGAAGGAACTAATAAAGAAGACATAAAACGTCTTTTAGAAGATATCGAATTCCTCTCTCAAGAGTAAAATCCCTTATTTTTAGAAACATTTAGCATTTGTGGAAGTGTTAAATACCTTGAAATAAAGAATAATTGCCTACTTTTGCAATCTAAATTCAATCTAAATAAGCTTGCAAAATACAATACACACTCTGAAAAAAGGCGAAAAAGCCATTATCAAAGATTTTGATATCGATCTTATTCCACTTAAATTATTAGAAATGGGTTGTCTTCCTGGCAGTTTAGTTGAATTGTTGCAGGTGGCTCCTTTTGGTGATCCTTTATATTTAGATATTAACGGCTCTCATGTTGCAATCCGAATTGAAACCGCTCGTGAAATTGAAGTTGAACTTATCAAAACCAATTTGTAATGAGTGTTCAGAATATCAATGTTGCCCTTATCGGAAATCCAAATACCGGAAAAACCTCTGTTTTTAATCAATTAACTGGTCTTAACCAACAAGTTGGAAATTATCCTGGAATTACGGTTGAGAAAAAAATGGGCTTTTGCAAGCTGCCTAATAACATAAAAGCCAATATTCTAGATTTACCGGGAACGTACAGCTTGAACGCCAGTTCGATGGACGAAAGCGTTGTTATTGAGCTTTTGCTAAATAAAAATGACAAGCTATATCCAGACGTTGCTGTTGTTGTAACTGACGTTGAAAATTTAAAAAGAAATTTACTGATTTACACTCAGATAAAAGACCTTGAAATCCCAACGATTTTGGTCATCAATATGTCTGATCGTATGGAGCGTAAAGGGATTTCTTTGGATATTCCATATTTAGAAGAAAAATTAAAAACAAAAATTGCTTTAGTTAGTTCGCGCAAAGGTTTAGGAATTGAAGAATTAAAAGAACTGATTGTTTCTTACAAAACTATCCCGCACGAACCTTGTTTGAATGCTTCTGTAATTGATGAAGAATATTTCAAAAAACTGCAACATGCTTTTCCAAATCAATTATTGTACAAATTATGGCTTGTAATTACTCAGGATGTCAATTTTTTGAATTTAGAACGAAATGAAATTCGAAGCACTTTTACAAAATCGCATTCAGAATTAAAGCGATTACAACAGAAAGAAACCATAAAAAGATATCAGTTTATCAATGATGTTTTAAAAGAAGGTTTAAAGATTGACGCTTCGATGGCTAAAGATGTTCGTGCCAAATTGGATCGTGTCTTAACTCATAAAGTTTTTGGTTACGTTATTTTCTTTGCCATTTTATTTTTGATTTTCCAATCCATTTTCAGCTGGTCCACTATTCCGATGGATTTCATTGACAGCACTTTTGCCTCTTTGAGCAGCTGGGTTGCGGCAGAACTTCCAAGTGGCATTTTGACCGATTTGCTTTCTCAGGGAATTATTCCGGGTATTGGAGGAGTTATCATTTTCATTCCGCAGATTGCTTTCTTGTTTTTATTTATTTCCATTTTGGAAGAAAGCGGTTATATGAGCCGTGTGGTTTTCTTGATGGATAAAATCATGCGCCGATTCGGACTTTCTGGAAAAAGTGTTGTGCCCTTAATTTCGGGAACTGCTTGCGCGATTCCAGCAATTATGGCTACAAGAAATATCGAAAACTGGAAAGAACGATTAATCACTATTTTGGTAACGCCTTTCACAACTTGTTCGGCAAGATTGCCTGTTTATGCGATTATTATATCATTGGTCATTCCGAGCAAAAGAGTTTTTGGAGTGCTAAATCTTCAAGGATTAACTCTGATGTCCCTTTATGTATTAGGATTCTTTATGGCCATTTTATCAGCTTACATTTTAAATAAGGTTTTAAAACTGGAATCAAAAACCTATTTTGTTGTTGAAATGCCAAGTTATAAAATGCCGCTTTTCAAAAACGTAGGAATCAATGTGGTAGAAAAAACAAAAGCATTTGTTCTTGGTGCAGGTAAAATCATCTTAGCAATATCAGTCATTTTATGGTTCTTGGCTTCTTATGGGCCAGGAAAAGAATTTAATGAAGCTGAAAATATAGTTAAAGAAAGGTTTGCCAACATAACGTTAGATGAAACGCAATTTGAAAATGAAGTTAATTCTCAAAAATTAGAGAACTCTTATATCGGTTTAATGGGAAGAGCAATTGAACCGGTAATTCAGCCTTTGGGTTACGACTGGAAAATCGGAATTGCGTTAATCAGTTCGTTTGCAGCACGTGAAGTTTTCGTTGGAACATTAGCAACCATTTATAGTGTTGGAGATACAGATAACGAATCGACTATAAAAAGCAAAATGCAGGCAGAAGTTCGTCCAGATACGGGAGAAAAAGTATTTGACTTTGCAACTGGAATCTCTTTACTGCTGTTTTATGCTTTTGCCATGCAATGCGCCAGCACATTGGCGATTACCAAAAAAGAAACCAATTCATGGAAATGGCCAGCAATGCAGCTAGTCTTCATGAGCGGTCTCGCTTATTTTACCGCATTAATTGCGTATCAACTTTTAAAATAAAAAGTTATGTTTCAAGAAATAATAGCCTTTGCCATATTAGGATTTGCAGTTGCTTTTTTGATCAAAAAGTTCTTCTTTAAATCGAAAAAGAAAAAAGATTGCGGAGGAGGAACCGATTGTGGTTGTTCTTAATTTTAGGTTCTAAGACGCTAAGATTCTGAGATACTAAGACTAAAAGCTTCAAATAGATTTAATTTCTATTTCAAGCTTTTTTTATGATAAAAAATGTCTTATTCTGTTATTTTAAAAACCAAAATCACCTTTTTAGTATATTTTCTAAAACTATTTTTGTTTCCTAAATTTTATTTAAGATGACACCAGAAGATAAAATGGAAATAGTACGAGATAATAGAGTGGCTCGATTACTGTGGTTCGCGATAGGTTTTTTCTGCGCGACAATCATTACTTATTTCATAATGAAAAGCAATCATTAGCTTTTTCTCTGCTGTTTTAATTATACTTTTATCCTATTAAAACAGCAAAAAGACTTCCAATGAACCCAAAAATCCATTTACTTTTCATTCTGTTTCTTTGTTTCTCCCAGAGTGTAATTGGTCAAACAAAAACAGAGATAACGCAAAATCCCAACATTACCTTTACCACTTCAGATGGAGTTCCTTTGTTTTTGAAAGTCAATGGAAAAGGCGAAGTCTGTATTTTTGTACACGGAGGCCCTGGAGCATGGAGCAAATCTTTTGAAGAATTTGGCGGAAATGTTCTTGAAGACAAACTAACCATGTGTTATTATGATCAAAGAGGTTGCGGTAGATCTGGATCTCCTGCAGACAATAATTACAGCATGGACAGAAAGATTGATGATATTGAAGAAATTCGAACTCGCCTTAAAACGGATAAGATATTTGTAATTGGACATTCTTTCGGAGGAATTTTAGCCACTAAATATACTGAAAAATATCCTCAACATGTAAAAGGTTTAATTCTGCTGAATGCTACACTTGATATCAACGATTCGCTTCTCAATCAAATTGCTTTCATGGGCAAAACTTTAGGAAAAGATTTCCCTGTACAAGGCAAAGATTCCATATTAAACACTTTTTTTGAAGCTAAACAGGAAACTAAAAAAGCAGATCTAGAGTATAAAATGCTGTCTGACAATAGAGCAAATGTTGAAAAACTGGACAGTATTGATAATAGCGAAAAAAGGAACGCTTCATTTGCACAAAATGCATTAAGTGGCCCGCTGTATTTTAGTGATTTTACAAAAGAAACTGCTTCTATCAAAGTTCCAACGCTTATAATTTCAGGAACAAAAGACAACAATATTGGCCCTGAGCATTATCGTTTGTTTAAATTTCCAAATCAAGAAGTTAAGATTATTAACGGTGGGCATATTTTGTATTACGAACAGAATAATGAGTTTAAGAATACCATTCAAAAATTTGTTCAGAAAGTTAAATAAGAAAAGATGAAAGAAGCTAGAAGAAAGACTTATGACTAGAACGGAAGACGACTGATACTAAAAGAAAAATTGTCTTATTATAACGGTTTAAAGACTTTTCTTGGTATAATCATTACCCTCTAGAAAATTACTTTTGAAATGTATAAAATTCATTCAAAATGACAAGATTTGAAAAAAGGGAAATGGTTAGAAATAACAGCATCACGAAGTTATTGTGGTTTTCAATTGGATTTTTATGCGCTTTTATAATTATGTGTCTCTTAAAATCGAGATTATAAATCCGTATAAACTTCTATAAAGAAATCATAACCAAATAAAAAACGGCTCTAAATTAGAGCCGTTTTTCTTTTATATCTAAATGAAATTTATTTCACTCCTTCCCATTCTGCATAAAACTGAGCAAGAAAAGTTTCCATGAAACGATGTCTTTCGGCAGCGATTTCTTTTCCTTTTGCCGTGTTCATTTTATCCTTTAAAAGTAAAAGCTTTTCGTAGAAATGATTAATAGTTGGAGCGTTGTTCTTTTTATACTCCTCTTTTGTCATATTGGTTACAGGTTCGATTTCTGGATTGTATAAAGCTCGGTTCTTAAATCCGCCATAATTAAAAGCTCTTGCAACACCAATTGCACCAATCGCATCGAGACGATCGGCATCTTGAACAACATCTAATTCGACAGAAGAGAATTTCT
>Ga0209489_108514_pt1 | contig 13890 bp, 9 predicted proteins | sample SiratrowhiteBW_FD_187527 | JGI IMG/M metagenome (GOLD analysis project Ga0209489, IMG submission 187527) | Root nodule microbial communities of legume samples collected from California, USA - Siratro white BW (SPAdes) (version 2) | ecosystem: Host-associated > Plants > Roots > Nodule | place: USA... | reverse complement strand
GCATTTTATAAAAATCGAATTGAAAATTCTCAACCTCCACACTTTTTGACTGGGAACGAATTATGGGAACAAATTTGTTTTTTTCCAAAAGTAACTGAAGTTAGTCCTTGTGTGTGTGATGGACATGGTGAGTCTCATAATTGGACAAAAAAAAGTATTCTTTGGGAGTTGCCTTATTGGAAAACCAATTTGATAAGACATAATCTTGATGTAATGCATATAGAAAAAAATGTGTTTGATAATGTCTTTAACACAGTGATGGATATAAAAGATAAGACCAAAGATAATGTTAAGGCGAGGATGGACTTGAAAGAGTATTGTAAGCAAAGAGAACTAGAACTACAAGTTCAACCTAGTGGAAAAGTCTTAAAGCCTAAAGCAAAGTTTGATTTGTCCAATGAACAAAAAAATATTGTTTACAAATGGATTAGTGAGTTGAAAATGTCAGTTGTAAACCTAGATCAAAGGAAGTTGTTTGGAATGAAAAGTCACGATTGTCATGTGTTAATGGAGATGCTATTACCTATTGCTTTTCGTGCACTTCCCTATCAAGTATGGAATCCTATAGCTGAATTAAGTAAGTTTTTTAAGGATTTGTGCTCAGCAATTTTGAGAGTGGATGATTTGTTATTAATGGAAAAGAATATCATCATTACAACATGTAAGTTGGAACGAATATTTCCACCTAGTTTTTTCAATTCCATGGAGCATCTTCCTATTCATTTACCCTATGAAGCTAGAATGGGAGGTCCTGTTCAATACCGATGGATGTATCCATTTGAGAGGTAATTATTTAGTTTATCTAATGTACACAATTTTATATCTTGATTATGTGTTTAGTAGTTGAAACGAATGGTTAAAAACAAATCCCATGTAGAGGGATCTATTTGTGAGGCATACTTAAGCTTGGAGACTTCTCATTTCTGTTCATATTATTTTGAGCCACATGTCCAGTCAATCAGAACTAAAGTTGGTCGAAATGATTTTGGAGGTCAAAATGACACGAGTCAAAAAACTCTATCAGTTTTCACTCATGTTGGTCGTCCAACAGGAATTTGTAAGAGTCGTTATTTGGATGAAAAAGAATTAGCTGCTGTGCATTTACACGTCTTGCTCAATTGTGAGGAAGTTCAACCATATATTGAATAAGTAATTTAATTTTATATTTAATTTATTTATTTTCTTAATAATTTTAATGTATATAGGAATGTATACAATTACAGGCACTTTGTGCAATATTTGGAAGCATCTATTCCAAATATAAGTAGAATTGATATTGATGGGAGAATTGCATCTGAATTTCCATTTTGGTTTCGAACATATGTAAGTATTGTACATTATTTTCCTTACTAGTCTTATTAATTTTGATATTGTTATTTATAGGTATTAATTTTGATTTTGGTATTGTTATGTCTAGGTTCATGATAGAAATAACCTAATACAAAATCAATATTTGCATCACTTGGCATGGGGCCCTCAAAAAAAGGTTCATACTTGGCCTATATATTTTGTCAATGGTTTCAAGTTTCACACTAAAGAATGGAGTATTGGTAAAAAAACAATCAATTGTGGAGTTTTTGTGAAGGATGATAATGAAAAATACTATTACGGTATTGTCAAAGAGATTATGCAAGTTGAATACATAGGAGAACCAACCAAACAATTAGTGATATTTAATTGTGAGTGGTTTGATAACACCATTAATCATGGTATAAAAGTTCAACCCCAATATGACATTGTGGAGATCAATTATCGCAGAAGATATTCAAACTTTGATCCTTTCATATTTGCAACAAATGCAATTCAAATATATTATGTACCTTATCCAGAAAAAATAAAAGAAAAAGTCAATTGGTGGGTTGTCATTAAAACCAATCCAAGATGTATTGTTGATGATCGATATACATTAGAGGTTGCTTATCAAGAATCAACAACTAATGTGAATATCACAACAAATAAGGAGCTACTTGGTCACTTGGTGGATGAAGAGGAGTATGAGGAATTAGATGAAGTAGATGTGGGTGTTGTTGAGAATTCAAAAGAAAGTAAGCAAACTGAAGAGGAAGAAGAGGAAGAAGAAATTGTTTCTGAAAGAGAATCTGAGTATGATTCTGATGATGAAATCTTACAACAATATAGACTTGATGACGACTTTAGTAGTGATGATAGTGATAAGTAAATCACTTTCTTTTTGTTGGTGTAAAGGTGAGGTTTCATTTGTATTTTTGTTCTATTTTTTCTTGTTGTTAGTGTAAATGTTCCATTATAATTTTTTTTTAATTTTACAATTTGCTAATTTTTGAGTTGTGGAAAATATCCAAATTATGGTTATTGCAGATGTCAAACAAAAATCATGGTAAAGAAGTTGCCTCTACAAGCCATCTGACCAAACAACATTCAAGACGTCCTTCACAAATTACTTGTTATTCTCAACCAATTGCTTTCCCGTCCATTGATTCATCATATAGGACATCTCAATTTGCACCTCCACCTTTGGCAAAAACAGTACAATCAACAAATTCACATTCAACTCCTATGGATGAAAGACCAAATCTTGGATCAAATGAATCTAATTCTACATCAAATGAAACCTCTGTTGCATCGGAGTTACATGACAACGGTGTCAAGCCAATTTTAAACCTTGATGGACAAGGGTGTGTATATTAATTGTATTGCTTATTTTAGTACATTATAATTATTGTGACTTTTTTATATTCCATTTTGCAGATTCTTACCTTCACGCCCTGCAGCTAATGGGATTAGTGATATCCCCAAAAGTTATTATACTCATCCATGGTCATCATGGAAGAAGATACCAATTAGAGATGTGGTTTGGAGAGTTATTGGCTGATTTTTTTAACTTTGTTTAATTCTTTTTTGGTTTATTTTTGATATATATATATATATATATATATATATATATATATATATATATATATATATATATATATATATATATATATTAGTCTTACATATAATTAACTTTATTTATTTATTATCGTAGAAGAAATTTTTGATTTGTCAACCCGATCATAGATGGGCAAGAAAGAATTTTGAGATGCGAGATGCTGTAATCATGAAAAATAATCTAAAAAAGGCTCGACAAAGCAACAATAAGCCAAATTGGATTGGAGATAGTACATGGGATATATTATGTCAGCAATGGGCATCTAAAGAATTCAAAAAGAAAAGCATGATTGGGAAAACAAATCAAGCCTCTGACTGTGGAGGTTTTGGAGGGTCTCTTCACACATTTGGCTCTATTACCACATCTCAATATAGATATAATATGGTAATTTGTTTTGCTAATATTTTTCATTCACGTGGAGGTAATTTATTTCATCTCAACATCTAACACACTCACTGCTCACTTTTAATTCAGTGCCTTAATTTTCATTTTCAATGCCTTTTCATTTTCAATGCCGTAATTTATTTTATTTTTGTAGACAAAGATGAATGGAGTTCCTCCTACTATATCTGAATTGTTTCATCACACACACCAACGATGTAAGGATAACTCTTGGGTGGATCAAAAATCAGAACAAGTAAATGTAATGAACTATTAGATTTTAATTGTGGTTTTTTTACTCTTCTATTTTGATTTATTCAAAATCTTGTGAATTCTGATGTTAACAAGCAGAATTTACACGGAAAATTGAAGAACTAACACAAAATGCAGTTGCACAAGGAATTTCTCCACCAAATGAGTTAGATGTATGGTGTGATATAGCAGGAACTGAGAATGGAAGGATATATGGTCTTGGAATTGAATCTACTGTGATTGTAGGTAGACCTTATTACTATGGTGGCTCATCTTCCTCAAATAGGTGGGTACAAAGTCAAGAGCTTGATGAACTCAGAAAGGATTTGGAAGTAGTTAAGAAAGAAAGAGATGAGCTTCGAACCAAAGTTGTAAATATTGAGAAGCTTTTTCAAGAAAACAATGCAATGATTCGAAGATGGATGGATAGCATTAATCATCAATCTATGCCACCAAGCTTTGAAGAAACTGAAGATGAGGATGAAACACAACCACCCAGTCAACCATTCGATTCTTATCAAGGTAATTTTATTACACTGTCCTTCTTTTTATAAATACATCAGTGTTAGGTTTGTGATGATTCTGTTGAACGGTCAAATGTGATTCTGCTTGCCACATTTTTTATTTCCATTGGTGTTCTACAACTTCATTAAGGTTTAAGAATTACAGTAAAATTATATTCTTCAGTTGGATGAATTATATATCAATATCCTTTCATTTAGGCATTTGTTGGATCTTAAAAATAAATACTCACATGTTCATTGATAAATACTGGATTTTTTATCTCTAGATATATTCCTATAACTCTGGTGCATCCAGTGGTAATGAACTCTTCAAAAGTGATGATTTGGAACTTTCCTGAAATAGATTTTCGGTATAAAGTTATAGACTAACGGCCACTTTTTATGTGTGCAAAAGCAATATTATGCAACAGAATACATAAAGCATTCTGTCAGGATTTATTTTAAAATCCTAAAATATCTCTAAATTAGTCATTTAATTTTCTGTCAGGATAAACATAAAGCGTTATTAAAAATATATATTTATTATTGTTAATACAGAAAAAACTTAAATAACAGTTACTATAAGAGATAAAAAAAAATAATGAAACTGTACACAAAGAAGAGTTATGTAATAAAGAAAAAAGAGAATAGACTAAAGCATGAAATGAAGGAGGAGTATATATTATAGACTATGCAGATATTGATATGATACTATCAGCATTAATATAAGATATTAAACTATGGTATATAATAAATTATATAATAAAAAAAATTGTTGTTGAAACAGCCCACTGGAATGGCAAGCATGGCCCCTGGTTTTCTGATTTGGCTTCTAAAAACCAACTGTTTCTCTCTCAACTAACCCTACCACCACTTCTTCTACCTCTTTTATATCAATATCAATCCACATTCCTTACCCACCACTGCTTCACCCACACAAATTTCCATGCCAATTTGTAAAATTTTCACACCAATTATTATTATTGTTGTTGTTAGTACTAGCATCATCTAAACCTGAGATCCCTAGGACTAACCATTAAATTGTTGATCCCTTAATCCATACCTCTATCTCAACCTCAATGACTTTAACTCCTTTAACGTAAAATCAACTGCAAATATACAAACAAGTAAACTTATTTTGCAAATTATTACAACATGAAGAAAAATTATTTAGATGGTAAATAGGACTTTCAACAAAACTAGAGAACTTGAAACAGCAATTTCAAGCTTATGCATTTATGTCACAGACAGTATCAATCATATTAACTCCCTAATTATTTTATTAAGGAAATTTGCAACGAAGATGAACTAAGGATAGCAAGTTTAGCTACTCTACCAGTAAAGAACCCAGTAATGTTTTCCCCTTGGACTTCATACGTTCTTTTACGATTAGCAAACTCTTTGTAATTTGCAATGTCAGTAGTATATTCTATTTTTTTTATCTCCACAAGTTTTAGTCCTCTGAGTTGATTATGAGACTAATTCTTAGTTTGAGACTTACAATAAAATTCCTCACCTCTTTGCACTTAGTCCATCTCGGACTCAGCTTGTGTTTCCCATTGAGTTTTTGGTTTATAATGTTTTTCTATGTAAAATAAGTTAATAAGAACATTCACATTCACAATCACAATGACACCCATCTCTAAATAATAAATTTCAGCATCAACTTCTGTAAATTCCAAACTAATGTCAGATTCCTAGTTTATATCCCACATGTTGTTGTCCTAATATACCCCATGCCTTCATTGTCATCAACCAATCTTAACGTTTGATATAGGAAACCAACATAAAAGGCTTCTATTTCTACAACTAGTTTTTATGGACCATAGTTCAACTTTTTTCTATTTTTACCTTTTCGAAATTGTTGGTTTTTAAATAAGCACCGTCATTGCAAGTTGTCATATAATTTAATAATATTATACTAATTTGTAGTTGCTACTAGTTATACCTTCTCATACTATATATTTCTTCTCCTCCATAAGCAAACTACTGATTGTTACATGCGAACCTCAATTAACATTTATGGATTGTATGATTGGTGTTTAATATTCTTCTGTTTAATTTATTTTCTTTTTCTTAATTATGAACACTGTGCATTTCATTCGGGTTCACACCTTATTGTGGTACGTTTTCTATTTCAGCTTGACCTTAGCTTTTGAGTAAGGAGTGAAAGGAGTAGATAAAAGGAGTAAAGCTATTCCAATTGAGTAAGGAGAAGATAACTCATTTGCTTTTATAGATATCCACTACTTATCAAAGGGTAATGTAATAAAAGTTGTTCTTTTTTTAAGTGTCAATTAACACACTTCATTAAGTATTGTAGCATCTTGAGACTGAAATTTAATAGGTTTTTCTATTTCACTTTTGATGTGCATCATTGACTATTCTAACATCGTTTTTTATTATGTTGATCATGATTCCACAATATTTTACATCTACAGCTGTGAACTCAATTGTTTTCATTATGTTATTATAATTGAAAATTCAAAGTTGGATATATATGGTTTCAATCTTTGTTATTATTATTATTAAGCAAATGATTTTGTAATTAATTAAGCAATAATAACTCTGCATAATCCTTGTGAGCTAAGTAAAGTGGGCACAACAGGGATAGCTTAATCAAAAAAGTAAAAAGGAGGGTTGATGAGTTGAAAGTCAAAGGAGGAAAAGATGTTAATGATGAAATATTATTATTAAGGATAAATTTTCACATGAGTTATAGTATTATATTATTATGAATAAAAATTGACATGATATGATTGTAGTTTGAGATCACATAACAACCAGCTCAGAGGTCCATGGTTTTGCAGTTGTACGCGCACCACGCCTCCATTTCTTTATCTATTATGTTATTATAATTTGTTATTATCATACCAAATGGTTTTAAATGCTAGCTATTATATATTTATAATCAAATATTATAAGTTTTAATAAAACAATAGCAAAAGCTTCAAATGAATTTATTTTCTATTTCTAAATTATTTTTACAAAAAAATAAAATAATGTCTCAACTTCAATTATCAATAAATCTAATATTAGTATTATTTAGAGACCAATATAGTAACCATTTTTTGATCTATATCTAGTCACTAAATGAGTCTCTATATATTTTGGTAGCTAAATTAGTTTCAATGAAATTGGTTGCTAAATTGATTTCAATGAAATTGGTTGCTAAATTGGTTTCAATAAAATTAGTTGCTAAATTGGTTTTTATGTAATTGGTCACTAAATTAGTTTCTATATATTTGGTATCTAAATTGTTTTTTTTTAATAGTTACTAAATTGGTTTCTAAATTAGAATCTAAATTGGTATCTAATATTAGCTACCAAGGTTTTAGTCACTTTCTACTAATAGATTCTAAATTAGTTTCTAATTAATGTAGTGACTAAGTTTATGGGTTTAGTGACCAATAAATTGGTTTCTAAAATCATATTTTCTTATGGTGGTTGTGGTTACTCTTTTGTATTTTTTATGATTGGAAATGCATTATTTTGGCATATTATGTGGTAATTTTTTGTATGAATATCCAGGTGAGATTTTGAGCTTCAGAGTCATTTAAGTAAGTACTATCACTGATTATTCATAATTGATTTTGCTTGAGTTTCTTTGTTGATGATTCATTTACATGCTTACATATGATCAAGGCCATCTTTTATAGCTAGATCCAAATAGCCGACCGTTTTTAGTAAATAAAATATTTGTGCACTTCTTGAGCCTTTGTAAAGGTACTTTTTTTTCATCCTTAAAATTATTAGCTTTGTTTGACCACCTTACTTTAAGTTAGGAGAGCAAGCAAATCAAGAACTTAGTATCATTCAAGTTTGAGAGAGAATATATAAAAAAAAATTAAAAGGGGATATGAGGAGATTAAAGGTTGTGGTTTACATAAAAAAAAGTAGATATTGAAACAAATAAGTCTGAGGGAAAAGTTGATAATTGGTTTGAATTGAAAAGAGGGTAGAATTTTTTGAATTTATTGATTAATCTCATTATTCTCTTTGATTGAAGTGTTTGTAAATATTTAGAAAAACTAGTTTTTCTTCTTAACCCAACTAAATTACAATCCAATAAAATTCCATGTGATGTTGCATGATTGTGAAATTTTTTGGTTTTGAAATAAAAAGCAAAGTTAAATTGTGAAAATTAATGGTTGAGAGAAAAATACATCTTGATATACTAGAGTTCTTGAGTGAAACACTTACTTCGGTGAGGAATAATACCTTTGGTTGTTCATTGATAATAAAATGCCATTTGTGTTGAAAGTTGTGTGCATGTTCTATTACAATTACAATTGAGTACCATAACTGAGATTTGATGAGGTATAACTGTTTATTTATAAGGTGATGCCAAGAGCAACATATTTGATAGACTTCTGATGTGATTGGTGAATTTGTTTTGAGTTGTTATATTAATGTTGAGTAATTGTTTATCTTTGCCAAGTTACCATTGTTTGAGTACAAATAAGGTTCTAAGTTGGGGAAATTGGATAATGTTAAATTATGTGATATTTTTGGGTTTATCTTCATAGTGAAATCAACTCTAATTTTGGAACCTGCTAAATCCCATGTTTGTGATCTCTTTTTTATAAACAATTTGTTCTTGTTATAAATAATTGGTTACTTGAATTTTTAATCTAATTTTACTCTAAATCCCATTAATTTTTTCAAATAAATCAACAGGAGGCATTTAGGGTCAAAAAGAGCAAGATTGGAATCCCTGAGGAGCATACAAGGACAAAGTTGAAATGCTAATACTGACTGGATCGGGCTCAATAAAATTGAGCCAGGCACCACTGGTCGGGCTCACCTAGCTGAGTCGGGCTCAGGATGCTGACAATTGGGCCAAAATCACAACATAATCCAATTGCGCCCGGCGTCACTTTGCTGGGCCAGGCGCGAGTGTCGAAAAACAAATTCTATTTAAGAAACCTTTCGCATTATGTTTTGCATATTTGGCCAGAGATCATAAAAAGTTAGACTTGGAGGAAACTTAGTGTTTCTGGGTTTAATCAACCCTCTTCCATTGTTCTTATTGGTTGTTTGGTTTTCTCATTACTATGAGGAGCTAAACACATTATTGTTGGGGTTAGATGTAATTAGACGGAACTCTCATGTAATCAATATTGGTTTTATTTATGTCTTATCATAAATGTTTTTCCTTGAATATATCACTATTCTAATTCTATACATAGTGCATGTTATGTTGATTCACAACTTATTATTGATTCTTAGGGTATTGGGAATATCACTTGCAATCTACATCTAAATTAATTTACCAAATGAAAGATCATGTCTAAGAATAGTGTGATTCATTTATTTTCCAAAGACCCTTGTGGAAAAAGCAAGATTCATTTATATAATTGATCAAGGAATTAACTATTAATAGATAATTTTATACACATATGTTGAGGAATTGGGGTTGAGTATTATTGTGTGTTGACATTGATAATTGATTGAAAAGAACAAAATTATTTTCATACATGAGAGTGGGGTTTGGTGAAATCTAACCTTGGCAATTTCATTTTATTCATCTCTTACCTTTTTTTTTTCTGTATTTCAAGTTTTGAACAAAAATCCTAAAAATATTTACTTGCTTGAATTTCTACACAATATTTTAATTATGGGTTATTTCTTAAGTCTAAATTTATTATAAGTATTTAAATTGTGGTGTATTGATAAATCTCTTGAGAGATAACGATATATTTATTACTTCCTACATTTACGACCAATGCATTTACCATTATAGCAAAATAGGATAACAGACTCTCCCAATCCTTAAACCTTACCACAACAATAATCTTAGTGATTATCCTTTTACGGTTTGAAGTTCTCGCCTTTGGTCTAGGATGGTCTTCCCTTTCACGACACCGCTCTGATTCAAGCTTTCTCCGTCTTTCCCAATCCTCCAATATAATATTACTCTGTTTTTTCAAGATGAAAAATCCTAAACCTTACCACATGGATAATCTCATCGAATCTCTTTTTATGGTTTCAAGTTCTCACCTTTGTTTTGGGGTCTTCTTCCCTTTGACAACAACGCTCCAATTCTAGTTTTCTTTGTCTCTCCCAATCACGATGGGTTTTACCCTAATCTCTCACTCAATGGATTCTTCTTTGTTCACGTGGATGCATACTTTTTTTTTCCTTTAAATTGATTTAAAAGACAACATAATAATACAATTTTACCTTTTGCCACATAAGCAAGAGTTGTTATGTCACCATTGTCAAAAAGTGGTATTTTTTTAGCTATTATCAAAAGAACGTTCTTTCTCTATCTGAGAGAGAAAGAGAGATAAATATAGATATAAAAAGAGACCTTATATTTATAAATTTAGGAATCCTCATTACTTATTAGATGAAATATGTTTATGGTATATTCAAGCAAGAATTGATTAAATAAAAAAACAATGCTTATATATATTTTATACTTTATTGGTTAAGTACAAAATCAAAATGAAAGTGAATTTTGATATAATATTTCTAAAGACTAAACACAATTTTTACAACATGAATTATTTTTATAATGTCTCAACATCATTTTAGATCCTACGAAGGATGAAAATAATTTTCTTATAGTTGTATCATTCAATTTTTTTTATTTATAAGAAATTTTTTAAGTTTATATTTTAAAATTTGAATTTCAATTTTCATATTGTTATATTTAACTTTTAGTAAACGCATTACTTTTAAATTAAATAAGGCAAAAAGAATATTATATTATTAAAACACAAAAGATGAACCTTGTTCACATTAAAAATAAGGAAAATATTTCTTAGAAAAGTACCATCATATAACATTATTACGAGATATAAGTTTAATTTTCTCCCAAATTATTTATCAAATCAACCTCAAAGGGCTTAAAGGTCAAATTTCAAAATTGACAACAAAAAAATGACACAAATTTTGAATTGCTTCCTAAGAAATTCTTTAGATAAAAAAAAATAAAATAAATGACCCATCTCTCCAATCAAAGTAGCATAAACGATGTTGAAAAGGTTTCATTAGCTGTCTTTCACAAAAGCAAACGCGTTTCATTTAAAAATAGTAAGAATTTTAGCATAGGAAAATAATGAGATATATGCATGGACATCTTAGCCTTCCTTAGCTTACAAAATAAGTTAATAAATAAGAATAAAAAATTTAAAATAATATTAACATTAACTAAATTAACAATGTTTCTACATTAGTCTGCAATTCATGGAAGACGGATACAACATGAATTAAAAATATAAACAAGAGATCTATTTATGAACGTATGAAGCTAAATTCCTATGTATCAACAAACAACTGTTCCATCCAAAATTGGAAACATGCTCCATTTGGCAATAATCCTTCAAAAAGAATCAATGAATCAAATGATTTTTAACAGTATAACTCTCATCAAATGGGGTACTATTGTCAATGTCAATATCCCCACCAGTAATTCTAACCTGTTATGTGTACCATAGTATGCCTTTTGATTATACACAAGAAAAAAAAAACCCTTCTATTCTTGCAGTTTTTGTATGCCTAAACTGAAACTCGTATTTTGAATGAAATGAGAACCCCACAAGGCCCCATTGATTCTTCAGCATCCTCATCAACCAGGCTGGACAAAGGAAGCACATTCCCACCACAGTCCCCATGAGCGTTCCTTTAACTTTAAGGCAATGTCACAATGCATGATGAAACCACACTGTTTGTTTAGCCTTATCTTATACAAAACCAAGACACTATCTTTGTGCCACCACACCAAACCGATGGTCTAGTTTCTGGCTTGTAAGTTGCTCCTCAGACTTGTTACACACACAACCAGGAAAGGGATTGGCGAAAAAATTTTCCTCTGTTCTTGGTGACTCTCCTACCTGTCTAAGATAAGGCGAACCTAGCCTATTGGAATGTAAATTCTTAATCTCAGAAGCAAATGCTTCCCAAGATATGGCACCCTCATCCACTTGATCGATCAGCCTAACGAAATTCAATCTGAAAAGTGAAGAGACACATTACACATCAGTAACATGTAAAATGGCAACACAACTTACCCCAAAAGAAAACAAAAGGATTACAGTCACCAGATTAGTTTTGGTCATGTTGTTATGATAAAAAAAAGATTATAACTATTATAGTATGGCCTATAATTCTTGTGTAGCTTCTGTCAATTTGTTGTGTTTTTCTCTCTAAACAAAAAGAACAATGCTTCTTCCACCAAAATCCCTCCTAACGATTATTTCCTGTTTTCTCCATTAACGTGACATTAAAAAATCAGATTGTGACTTATATTCTGTGAACTAACCTGTCAGGATTGATGGTTTTCCGAAACCCTTCAAACCTCCTATGACCTTGCACTGCCTTAGCCATGTTTCCATCATAGGTATATACGAAGACGTCGCTTTCTAGGGCCACAATATAATCCAAAGCAGCGAGACGGTTTTGGTATGGCTTGAAGGTTTCTAGCTCCTCCTCAGTTGCAAGGGTAGAATGAGTGAAGACATTAGGAAACTCAGATTGAAAGGCTTCCATGCTATTGCCACCATAAATAGGTCCTGCAACAATGTAGATTGTTGTGGTGGAAGGGTACCCCATTGCCTTGAGAAAAACAGCTGCCTCTCTAGGCGACATAGGGCACCCGCCTTGCAATCTTTTTTCCATGCTATCAATCTCTTTTTCCTTCCAATGCTTCACATCATACCTCATAACCCTTAGTTCCTCAGCCTCCTCAGCAGTGAGATTGTGACTGCAGCCAGTAAAGGCTAGCATGTCTTTTTCATATCTATATGCAAATAAACAATATAAATTAACACATTTAAAATTGTCATATCTTTTGGTCTTTGAATAAACAAAGAAAGTTAATCCAATGAGACTTAGTTTATCAGAGTAAACAAAGAAAGTCAAGTCCTCAAGACAAAACCTTAAATGAAGGGCAATATATGGCTCATTGTTGGTTCTTAGCCTATCCACCAAAATCCTTCCAAGATCTTCAATTTCTGCTGTGTACTTGAGAGCATGGTAATTGGCACGGCACCTCAGCTTCTGAATAGAGGAAGCAAGGCCATTGTTGGCGAGCCGGGAATCCGAGTGAGTAAACTGTACAACCTTATGTCGCTTCAACAGTGGGAGAATCTCACTTCTGTAGTAACTAGCCTGAAAATAAAGCATCTAAGTCACTATTGCACTAAGAAAGAACAGAAGTGTTGCGATGATGTCACAGAATTGGTGAATGCTCCAAACCTTAGACCACGAAACAGGGGCCTTCACAAGAGGTTTCAAGGATGCATACTGGACCGGCAAGTACTCGACTATGTCAATGTCGTCTTTCAAAACTTTAATGAAGTGCCTCCAGTCAAAAATATCTTTAAAGTCACTGAAATATATTAGGGACATTATACTTTGGAAAAAGGGTAACATGAGGTGATAATACTAAATGTTCCACTCAAATTAAATGGGAAATTTTTACCTTGGATCAGTCCAGAACGAATCATGGTCAAGAGAGGGAAGGACGAGGGTGGCATTCATTATTTTTGTCACTGCAACCATATCACATATCTGCAAGTCAATGAAGGTTCTAAGAATTAGCAAATACAAATATCATTCAGCAAACTGGAACATGATCTCTCGAATTTCATACACATAATCCTATATTTCATTTTATATCATCTTACCCCAGTTCTCATTTGATTCAATCCACCATTGGCATGAACAAGAAGATATCCATTTGTCTTTACTGGCCCTAAACCAAAAAAAAAAAAAAAAAAAAAAAGGAATGACAAGTGAGACAAAAGTTAATTAGACATAGTGAAGCTTGAGACTAATCAAGTGCAATACAACACCTACTTATTACATTCCTGGGTCGAGAAACGCATTGGTAAT
>Ga0209489_108511_pt1 | contig 13893 bp, 8 predicted proteins | sample SiratrowhiteBW_FD_187527 | JGI IMG/M metagenome (GOLD analysis project Ga0209489, IMG submission 187527) | Root nodule microbial communities of legume samples collected from California, USA - Siratro white BW (SPAdes) (version 2) | ecosystem: Host-associated > Plants > Roots > Nodule | place: USA... | reverse complement strand
GCTGGCTTTGTCCCTGTGAGAGGTTGATACATATTTTTCTGGTACAGATAATCTTCGATCTGCATTTTCCAGAAACCAAAGTCCGCACCATCGAACTTTTCAATTTTCACTTTTCCTTCATCTACGGCCATCACTCCCACTCAAATCTGACTTTTCCTTAGGATTGTTTCTAACAATTTCTTATAAAAATTGCAGAATTTCAAACTGGCTCTGATACCAGTTGTTAAGAAAAATTACGCCAAATTTTTCTGTAAGACAGATTTGTGGAAGTGAAAAATAAAATCAGAGGATTTGATAAAAGGAAATTGTACACTGTTTATAAAACACTCACAACCTCACACTACCCACAACCTAATTACAACAAAAGATTCTAAATATTTTCTCTTGATGTGAGAAAATTTCTTCACTCAAAGCATATGAAATTTATGCTCTCTCTTGTTGGATATATTAACTGAGTGAATGACTTTGGCATTTATAAGAAAGTATGGGTAATGTGACACACTAATCTTCAGCAAAATTAGGCACAGAGATTGCTGACAACATGCTCCCATTATTTACGTAAAGCCTTACATTTATGGTTTACGTAATGCCATCTATTTTTGCTTTGACCTTTTCAACCAACACTATATAGCTATAAAATATATCATCTATAAATCTATGGAATATATCCACCAAGAATATAATAAATAAAAATAATAACAATATTCTTATTAAGTAAGGTTGATTACTTGAATGACAAAAAGCTGTTAGGTTCTATTAGAAACTACAGGGGATACTATTTACCACAATATTTTAGGGTTTCGATGGACGATTTTGTTCCTTGCCACCTCAGCAACCTTGGCCACGTGTCAAATTGGGGTTAAAAGAAGACAGTTTAAAGACCGTAAACCGTCAAAACCGTCCCAAGATTTTAAACCGTTAAAACCGTGAGAATTGCATGGCACAGTATATAAAGCTCTAACTCAAAATTCATAATTTTGTTTTGATTTCATGTTTTGATTCTCTTTGGGTTACAATGGAGGAAAGCGAACAAGAAATGGGCATCAAAGTGTACAATGCAACTCCACCACCCCAGCAAGAAGGAACAACCAGGAACCCTCAGCAGAACAAGCGTCGTGCATTGGTGGCAAAGGGTGTCCAAAAAACCCTATCCAAAACCTCTCTCCTCGGTAACTTCCTTCCCACGGGCACTCTCCTCACCTTCGAAATGGTGCTACCTTCCATCTACAAGAACGGAGAGTGCAGCCACACGCAGACCCTCATGATCAACTTCCTCCTCGCCGTCTGCGCCCTCTCCTGCTTCTTCTTCCACTTCACAGACAGTTTCCACGGCCCCGACGGAACCCTCTACTACGGCTTCGTCACCACGAGCGGCCTCTCCGTCTTCAAGCCTTCGCTCCCCGCCGTGCCTGTGCCGCGCGACGACAAGTTCAAGGTGGGCTTCACCGACTTCGTCCACGCCGTCATGTCCGTCATGATCTTCGTGGCCATTGCTGTTTCCGATCACAGGGTGACCAACTGCTTGTTCCCTGGGCGCGAGAAGGAGTTGGAGCAGGTCAGGGAGAGTTTTCCTCTCATGGTGGGAATCGTTTGCAGTGGCTTGTTCCTCGTCTTTCCCACTTCTAGACATGGGATTGGTTGCATGTCTGGATAGTTCTTCTGTCTGTCTGTTTCTTCTAAGATTGTCTGTTCTGTTTTCTGCATAAATATTAGGGTTTTAATGTATGATGTATCATTCTCTTCATAATATCTGATGTATTATCCTCTTCGTAATGACATTAATATATAACTTGCTCCACGGTGTATGTTCTCCTCATTCATATGCTTGTAGTATAAGACTTAGTGTGAGTGTCTATTTTATTAGAAGAAGTTGCAAAAGTCTGAAAATAGACCTTAATTTTTATTTACTGCTTAATTATGTTCTGAAACTCATGAAGTGTTATTGAAAAATGATATATTGCTTCAAAAAGAGAATGAGATGAAAATCTTGAGAAAGATAAAGTGAGTTAGATGCAACAGGTTCTAGCTTTCAGCTGGTGTACCAGTGAAAATCTGGAAGCATATGATCCTGAAGGTACTGTTTTCTTGTCTCATTTCTATAATTAGATGCAGATGTTAGTACCTTTATACCTCTGTCCATGTTATTTAATTTGTGAGACCAGTAAAAATAGTTCTGTGATTAATTTTATAACCACTGGATTTTATTTTGTCAATATCGCTGAGCTTCATTTAGTTTATTGTCCTGCAGGATGCAAGGATCACATTATGATAATTCTAGTCTTAGGCCTTTTTGATTCCCTTATCATTTTTTTTTTTTAAGAAGCTGTTATTTAAAATAATTGTGCACTACTTAGCAATCGATTTTTCATCCAAATTCTATGAAGTTTTGAAATTGTTTCCACAGTAAGTGTTTAAATAACCCAAAAATGAGAGGTGTTTTCTCCTCTTTCTCTGTTTTCTTTAAGTGTTCTGTTCTAGTACTCAAGGGACAAACTTTAAAAACAGAATGCGCTCAAGATACAATTCAGGAAACAAAATTATTTGTGAAATCAGTAAACAAACAATTCCTTACTGTTGTATAAATCTGTACCTGACTATGGTTTTCATGCAGGGCGGAGTAATTTTTGTGGTGTAAAGTGGATGTTATATGAAGACTCAGCAAAAATGATCATATGGATGCTACAATATTGTTTTTTCAAATTTTAAAAAGAGTAGACAACATAAGGATGCAACAGATTTTGAGGAGTGTCCACCAGGGAATACGCAGAGGATTTTATGGAAAGTAGTACAAAATAGCCCCTTGTTTATCTATGTCCCCATGTGCAGTTGAAGGGGTTCTGTCTAATGGATAAGGGAACAATGGAGGTGCACATGAAAACACTGGGGAAGCAAAAAGAAGTGGTTAATATATGTATTCTTGATCCATTAAATATATTATAATATTTTCTAGACCCTACAAGGATCAAGGCCCAAATACTGTATGGGTCGGATCAACACATGACTCAAAATCCTACTAGCCTTCTTTTTGGACCACTTTACCGACAAATTCTTCCTTTTTATTTCATAATTGCCCTTCATGAAATTACATAAATACTCCTATCTTAATAAAACCCCTCCCCTTTCCAACCGGATGACCAGGCCATTCGGTTTAATTTTTTGAAAATGAGAACCGGATGCACCCCCATGTTCACAATTTCAAAAAACTGTAAACCGGATGGGGGTGCATCTGGTTCTCATTTTAAAAAAAATACAACCGTCCGGTTAAGAGAACCTTCGTCCTTCCGTTCCTTCGTTATTAAAAATCTTTCAATTAATCCTTCATAGAAACATTAGGTAACCAATTTGTGATGTTTATTAGCAATTAGTAGGTGATATTGATGATTAGAGTGGTTGATTTGGGATTTGGGGACTGTCGACGGTGAATTTGAAGGTTGAGAACCGGATGGAGTCGTCCGGTTTGTATTTTTTTTTAAAAAATGAGAACCGGATACACCCTCATCCGGTTCACAATTTCAAAAAATGAAAGAGAGGGTATTTATGTAATTTTATGAAGGACAGTAATGAAAAAAAAATTATATGGGGGTGCAGGAAGAGTGTATAGGGGTGGAGGAAGAATTTGTCCACTTTACCACTCTTACACTCTTCAGACATGTTGGGATATGCATTATTTTATAGACCATACACAGCATTATTGAACTCCAACAAAAGAGGGCCTGATTGCAACCTTTTCTACAAATATAAAAATATCATATATATATATATATATATATATATATTATTTTATCTTTTGGGTAATTAGTTTTGAGTGTGTGTTGATTATACAAACTATTACCCATTTTCTCCGGTTTTAGATATAACAAAAAAATTAATTAGTCACACTCATTAAGAACGATAATATAATATATTTAATTTAATGCTCGTATGAAAAATAAACTATTTTTTCTAAATTACTATCAAAAATGAAAATAGAGTTATTAAAAGTACAATAGTAATTAAATGAAAAATCTTTATTTATATTGCAGACTTAAAAGTTAATATATATCTATATCTATATCTATATATATATATATATAACTTTTTTTTAACATTTGAGATGGATAGAGTATGTAGTTGGGGGCTGAAAAATATATGAGCTTGAAATGCACAGAGATCAGACAAAACAAATTAAATATATTTCCTAATAAATAATACATTTATTTATAATACACGAACACAATCTTAGCTCCACTAGGGGAAATGCAAAATTGAATTTCTCCAGTGTCACAGCAAAGAGTTGAGTCCACCCTAAAATTTGTCTACACTCCCAATTCAGGGTCTTGCTTGTTGATTTGATCCTCATTGTTCCCTTGAAATTTGACATACTTATACCATTTAGCCATTGCTACATAAATTGCAAGATCAGCTGTGGTGAGTGCTGCTAAGAGGAAGTAAAACCTGTCCAAGTGTCCCTTATTCAAGTTTCCTGGGATCCATCCTGGCATCTCATCTCTGGCTGAGATCTTCATCACAATTGCAACAAGCAAGCTACTAACATAGTTTCCCAAAGATATTGAAGTCATGCAAAGTGCACTGCCAAAGCTCTTCAATCCATCAGGTGTTTGTCCATTGAAAAACTCTAGTTGACCCACATACATGAAAACCTCTGATGCCCCCACAAGTACATATTGTGGCACTTGCCAAAATATGGACAGTGAACTAGACCCTTCACATTCATTGCAATCTTCTATTGCATGCTTTAGCCTGAAGTGCTCCACCAACCCTGCTGAAACCATGGCCATGATTGCTAAGACTAGGCCTATTCCCATCCTTTGCAGCTCAGTGAGTCCTTTTGATTTCGTTGTTCTTGCCACTAGAGGGTCAAGAACTCGCCTATAAATGAAGATGAAAACTGCTACACTTAGAATGTCAAAGGTGGACATGCTTGCTGGAGGAATGTGGAAACTTGAAATTCTAGTGTCCATGGCATCACCTTGCTCCACAAAAAGTGATGCCATTTGAGCAAAAACAACTGAGTACAGTATGGTGCATAGCCAAATTGGGAGTAGTCTCAGTATGCATTTCACTTCTTCTACTTGTGTCACAGTGGATAGACTCCATGGACTGCATTTATTCTCCTCCATTTGTTTGAAATTCTTTGATGTGATAAATGCAGCTTTATCTAAGAACCTGCAAAATCAATGTAAATTCCATCCCTGAGTTGCTGACATATACCAAACAGATTGGACCATACTAGTAGCACTCTTTACAAATTATTATATTATAATTTAAGTTTGTTCCTGCAGGTAAACAACATTTAGATCTGATATATATCTACTTCTTCAATTCAAAATTGCTACAACATGATTTTTTGTTATGTGATCATGTATAAATTTTGGTTGATTAGAGAACAGCCGGAAAATGCTTTACCAAGATTAAGAAAAATGGTTACATAAAGAATGCATGTTTTGATTGAAATTTATTGAAATCACAAAATATTGTGAATTTCATTTCTTAACGAACTTTTGTACTATTCAACAAACGTTAACCAATAATAACAGAAAATATGTTAAAGGAGAGATTAGGAGATGGTCCTATAGTTTAGTTGGTGCCACCTCCTACTTGTGGTCCCAAATAGTTTATGAAAAAAATAGTAAAATTTGATTATGTGATAGTTGAAGATCACCTAATTATTTTTCTCAAGGGCCATTTCATAATTTTTGGTGAGAGAGAGGGATTGTATGTGTACCTAAATCCTTGGGTGTGGAGCATTTTTCTGCCTTTATTGATTGAGAATTGTTGATCTGCCTGGTAAAGTTTGTCATCTTGCAACATCTTGACATTCCATTTTCTTGCAGCAGCCACAAAAACTTGGCAAAACCTAGGGAGAGGGTTTCCACTAGGCTTGAAGTATCTGTACCTTGGTGTGCCACAGAGAAACAAAGCCAAAGCCAAAGCAGCAGAGCCAGCTGAAGCCCAGAATCCCAAAGTCCATAAGCCATCATCCTCAAAATAATTGAGTATGGTGTTGGAGAAGAGTGAGCCAAGGTTCAAAGCCAGATAAAAATAGCTAAAAAACACTATTTTTGAATGTTGTTCCCTGGGATCACCTTCATCGAATTGATCAGCCCCAAATGTAGCAATGTTAGGCTGGTATCCACCATTTCCAAGTGCAATTAGGTATATGGAAACATAGAACAAAACCGTTTGGTATGATGGGTGAGATCCACACGGTAGCTCTTTATCTCCACAACCACTTGGCTTCAGTAGGAATATGTAAGATGACACTGATAGTGACACCAAACCCTGTTACGTACAACATTTTAACTCTCATAAACAAATCCAATTATAAACAGAGTATTTACTCTACAAATGCTCTATCAATTTAGTCTCATTTTGATCAACAACTAATTATTAAAAATTTGGTTTTTTAAGGATCCCAAATTAATAATAGATAATTTTTTTTAATAAAAGAACCTATTCCGTCAATTAAATCCTTTTGAATGGGACAATTTACCAATTAATATTATACGAGTGTTGTATGTATGTGAGTATCCGATATGTATTAGACACGGACACGCCACTTATAAAAAGAGTATTCGAGCTTCATATAGCTAATAAATATGAAATTATATTATAGTTCTATTGATGATTAATTTGACGGTAACTTGTGTATGTATGTGCAATGGATAAGTACTTACAATGACAAATATGAGTTGGAAGATGGCACAGGTGATGTACCTTCCCCAGTAAGAGTCACTAAGGAAGGCTCCAAGAAGAGAAAAGATGTAAACTGTGCCTGTCCACTTGCTCACATTGTTGGCTGCATCAGCATTCTCTTGACCCATCACTCTCGTCAGAAACAACACCAGATTCACTCCCACTCCAAAGAATGCCAAAGTTGCAAGCCCTTGGTTCACTGTTACACCAACCACATAACTCAATAAATCGATCTCATTTAATCACTATTTTTTTAAAATATTAATTAGCTACTTATTTATATGCTACTTAGTTTATTGGTTGAAGTTGAGTGATACCTAAAATCAAAATTGCAGCAACCCAGTCGCCAGTTTTCTCTCGAACTGCTGGATTACCATGGCGATCGATGGCTCCATCTGAGGTGTAATCATGGTGCTCCTTTTTCACCTTTTCTTCCACTGTGTCCTAAAGTAATTTTGAAGTATGATTATTAAGAGAATTAATATATAATAATAAATTTCTCATGTATAACCATTTATGATGAATAATAGTATAGGAAGTGAAATAAGACTTTCCATAAAACATAAATGATGAAGTCATATGCAATCCGTGATCGTGATATTGCAAGCAAAAATATATTGGAAATATCAGTTCAACATGTGAGGCTAAGGTTAAAAGATCAATCAATTGTTCAGGGGAAAATAAATTAAATAAGTACTTCATATATTGTCTCTTTACACGTGTGGGGGTTCTAAATGTTAAGAGAAATTATATAATATTATACTACAAATATATACTGCAATCGTGTAAAAATAAGAGTCGGCAAAGATCACAGTTCACACTGATAAACATTGGTTAGTTTATACAAAACATATATGTTGTAATTTATATAAAATAAGAGAGAGATCTAGGAACAAAAACATGGTGAATGATATAATAGAGAAAAATAGAAAGGAAAAAAATTGCATGAATTATTACATATAACTATATAGTATGAATATGATATATATTTCATATTTCAATATTTATTTGTCACCTTTTTTCTTTTTTTATCTCAGTTGAGAACCTGCACTGCATGGTGCACCGTTCCTGTAACCAAGTATCACAATTGTACTGCCCATAAATTTAAAGGAAAATTCAACACATGACTTAATTTGCATGATATTTTTCAATATAACTAACTACACACTCAGAGTGAATCATATTGATCAATATTCATGATTTAGATACTGTTCTTTAGATTTTTTTTTACATCACTTTTAGATTTAAGGGTGCCATTTAATTTTGAAGATTGTGCTTAAAGAATAAAAGCAAAAACACTTAAAGAATCATATCTAAACATGGTTGTTTCAGAGTTTCCACAGCTCTCATTCATGTGTGCATCAAATGAAAGAAGAAGCAATGAAATAAAATGAAAAGTAAGAGCAAAACTAACCCTTCTAAGAAAGTAGAAACAAGCCATGAATGTTGGAAGAGGAAAAACTTGGAAGAGATTTGCAATAGGAAGAGATGTGATGGATGGGCATGTGCAGTATGAGTATGAAGGTTAGGCATGTGTATATATAGAAGTTAAGTGGGTGGAGATTGAAATGGTGACGTAGAAAGTGACAGAAAAATTAAAGACGGTGTGTTGCCGTTTCACAGGAAAATTTTGAAGAAGCGTGATACAGTTGGATATACATATCACTTGCTGATAACATATCACAATCACCAAGAACTCGATAGAGTATCACGTTTTAGGTGTACTCTAATTTGGCTAGCTGTCACTCATAATTACATTTTTTATACATACGTGCCCAACCTTTGAATCTTCTTATATAGTATTCACCTTTACTAGTATTTATCTTTACCTACACTATCTATAAAAAATATCATGTTTAACTTCTCGTTGTTTTCTGTAAAATCAACACACCTCATCTAAGTTTCGTCTGTCACTTAACTTTAAACTTCGTCTCTATTGTATAAATTTTCATATAAGCTTTTGGAAAAGATAAGTAACTTGGTATATCCAATGACCATATACTTCAAACATTTAATAAACTTCAACATTCATTCTGAACAAGAACATGCTCTTGCATTAATTGTTTAGTCGCCTATGCAAACTTTGAAAGCCATCACACAGATTCAAGAGTTCAATAAATTTACATTAATATGGTAATTGGTTTTTCAAATATTAAATGCTACACTAGCATTTTTCTAAACTTAACAAGCATTAGTGTTGAGTTAGTTATATAGTTTGTAAATTATCTTTAAACTTGCATAGTTTGATTAAGCGTAAAGAAAAACATGGAAGTGTAAAGAAGTTGGGAAATAATACTTGTTGCACATTATTTATAAAAGTAGAAATGATACCTATAATAGTTTGGAACTTGGTTTTAGTAAATGTGTTGTTAAAAGAAAATCCCAAGAGTTGTTGTCCTAGATTCTTACACGACAAAGCATAAAAATATGTTTCTCTGTTTTCCATTATCTCTCTTATTATACAAATTAAAATAGTTGAACTCATTAGAAAAAGGCTTTACTTTTTAACGACTACTTTCTACAAAATTGTTCATCATTCATAAGATGATACATATTCATCTTGCACTATACAAAGCTTCTAGTTTTTTAAGCATCAACGTATTTTGAAAAGGACTTGTGAATTTTTTTTTAAAACAAAAATCAATCTTTCTTGTTGTGTTTTCTTCGTGGCTTAAAAATATGTTTAGGAAAGTAAAAATTTGGAATAAATTAAACTACAGACACATCATAAATATATAAAAAGAAGGTGTACCTACCAATATCAAATGCCACATTTTTTATAGACAAGAAAGGAATGTTATTGATAAAATGATATCAAGACTTAACAAAAGGTGTGTCAAAAAATAAAGTAGATAGTATTAACTTATTAATCACACATTAACAATAGATGAACCCCAATAAAATGCAATAAGAAAGAGAATACCCCATGTCATGCAAAAGTAGGTATATACAATGCACTGACAGTAGAAACAGAGTTGAATGAAAATTTGAAAGATTGGATTTTTGGGGTGGGCAGCAGCCCTTAGCCTGTATTTTCCAAAATTGAGTCCAATTGGTCATACTAGCTTAAAGCTATATTTATTAAATGTAATATATATGTATATAAATTAGCCAAAACATTATTGAATGTCACATTCATTTTGAGTTTAGGACTCTTTGTCCATATATAATATCATTTAACAAAAGAGGTTTTGGTTATTTGTGTGTATAAAACAACTTCCTGAGTTCTATTTCCAAAAAATGGCCCTAATTACAGGAAGCAAATATGGTTCAAGTTACATGTGAACTAATAAGGAGCTTATAAATGTGTTCTAGGATTAAAAAATCAGGTTAATTGGCAGTAATGGACAAAACAGAGAGAAGCAGTGTTGGGAGAAACTTGTTAAGAAAAATCCATTTTGGTGTTGATGTGCACAAGTTGTGCAAGGTAAGCATTTGTTGGGGTGCAGCTTGCACCTTTTGTGATGAATGTGTATACATGGAGCACACCATTGCATGACTATGATCAAGATATTCATCAAAGACACCATGAGCTGGATCGCAGTTATATGTTAAAGTTTCTTAGTATAGTGTTGAAACGTGTATCAAATTGTACAGTGCAATGTTCTTGTTTTTTTAGAAAATTCAAGTCTCATTCACAAATTAAACGAAGACAAATCAATTTTTTTTTTTAATTTTATCCATATTTTAATTTTTAATTTGACAAATTAAAAGCAGGCAGTGTCATCCTGAAAAAATTGATTAAAAAACTTAATAATTTTTTTGGTTAATTTTGTGTTAAAATTGGGTTTTAGCATATGCATGGAATGTGAAACGCACGCGCCTTGTTCAATTGGTGTACGTCTTGTCTTACTTTATTGTATAGTTGGGTTATCAAAAGCGAAAAGCAATTCTTCATATACGAAAAGTTGTTGAAATGAATAATTAAATATCAATGATAACTTGTGCTGCTTATCATTTTATGGACATTCATATAAAGTTTTCAACCATGGCGGCTCAAGTTATTTTAGGTTTTAACAATTAAGAAACAAATTGCCACGTGTGGGTTTTCTAAGGTTTACATGAATCTCTTTAACTTTTAATTAAAATAGTTTTCTAGCTTCAACAAATGATTATGTTATCAATTTATGAAAAATTAAAATTGAAATTCATATTAATATTTTAACGATCATGTTTCTTTTGTAAATATCACTTCATTAAATATAACAGATAGGATTTATTTAATTTTAGACTTAATTTCAATAAAAAAAGTAGCAAATAAAAATCATATTCTCTTTAATAAATCAATTGATTCAGAGTTATTGTAGTTTAACATAGATTTATAAGTTGCCTTAATAGACTTGAATATGACTCTTTATTATAACTTATATTTTTTATATATGAAATTAGAACTTATAATTGTTAGAAATTTAAATATAAGTTTACTCTCCTATTTAATAGAAATAATAAAGTTAAATAATATATAAAAAATGTTTTATAAATTTAGTGTTTTAAGATGTTTGATTAAAGATGATATTAATTTTAGTATGACCCGTGTCTCGTTATTATTTAATCTTTTCATTGTTTAAACTAGTAAAAAAAAAATCATATTTTGAAGTTGAAGAAGAATACTCTATGTTCTTTAAATTAAAATACGTTGCTTTAAAAATTAATAATAATTTAAGAATAAATACATATTTAAAAAATAAAAATAAAATTTATAGATTCCAAATTTTGAAAAGGATAGATTTAAGCAGATGCCACATGAGTGTTACTCCCTTGGAAAATTAAAAATAAGAAAAAAAATGTAGGAAGCCCAAATCAAGCTGGAATATAACGAATATGATTTGTTTGGTAGCTTTTGGAGGCCCTACTTTAAGGCAGATTCTGTTGGTTTCGCTTTCTTTCATCAATAAGACCAATTTTGCCAGTGCGATCCAGTTTCAATGTCCTGTCTGATTTCACAAATACTATTAAAATACTTCCTAATTCTTTTTTAATTTTTCTATATTCAAATTTATATATATTATTTAATACAAATAACTTTATAACTGTACCGCCACATGTATATATTATTTGTATATTGTCGAATTATTTAGTTTTCTTTTTTTAAAGATTTTATGCCGATTATTTTGTGGCATTTGGTTGAGATTAAGGAAACACTCTACCCTAGTAGAATTTTGATTAATATATATAGTAATCAGTCATTAGTGGAACACTGAATCAATATATATTTCATAATCTTAAACAACTACAATTATGAAGATCAGGAATCTTGATATACCAGAATAAATTCTTAATAAATTAGACCACTTAAATTATTATAATATTAAATAATTTGAGAGAAAAGTAAATAAGTAAATGACATCATTAAGAATAAAAGAATATTAGCATGTGTTCTCCACAGACTAAACAAAATATTAGTAATAAACACTTTTATTATGTAATAAATTTAATATGTTTCCATAATAAAAATGGATGTCAGAGTTTCTTAGAGATTTCATTATAACAAGTTTTGAATAAATTTGAATGAATAAATATAAATATATTGAAAAGTATGTCAGTTATATGAATTGTTTTTCAGTACATAAAATAATTATGTTAATCCTGTTAACTATTTAAGGATTAGTTTAAATTTTATATTACATAAAAATGAAAAAAATTAAATAAAAAATATAAACATTTATAAATTTATTGTCTTAAGTTATGAGTTGAATGTAATATTAATTTTATATGATATCTGATTCATTTCTCATTATTAAGAGATTTTTTCAATTTTTAAAATAAAAATATCAAATATAATTTTTGGGAATGAGCGATTTTCCAAGCAAATCCATGGGAAAATGAGTACAGTTGTCGTAGAGAATTGTTAGATATAAATCTGCTTTCTTCCACTCGCATTTCAATGTACACCCCAACTTTATTTCTTTCTAATGTCTTTATCATTCGACTCATACTCAACTCTACCATTTATGTCTTTTTCAAGCTTTCTCTGTCGTCACCAAAAATGCCTCCAACCAATGCAATCATTAAAATATACCTGGCTACAATAAACTCTTACGCAAACTGGTAAAAACACAAATAATATATATAAGACATCTTCGTTATAGAGTTATTCATTCAGAGCTGTTTATTATATATAAGATTAACACCTTCAGCATTCTATTCAATTATACTTATATTTCTTTACACTAATATTACATTCTATTCAATATACATGTATAACTAATTGATTATTTTATGTTGAAGAAAACAGCCCCTTAACAGACCATGGATGCACGAGCAACAGATTTATATATAGACTCAACAAAATCGAAAAAAAAAATAGAAATATAGTTGTCCCTAAATAGAATGGAGTCATTGCAATTTACTCTAAATATCAATTATTATGTAAATCAAACTAGTATTTATTTATTCTTATAATATCGTATTATTTATTGTATTTAATGTTTTCCTCTCGATATATATACGTAGCTGTACATGAACTTATATAAAAGGTATGAGAAATATGAAAAAAAAATAAAAGTAACATAAAAGAATAGATACTACTCACTAGAGCAAGACATGTATAAATGTGACTCATCTTTGGTGGCAGTCACGACACAAGCTTGAGGGTGATATAACATGTTATTTTATAGTAAGGGCAAAAAATATCTTAATTGAGTCCGAAGAATAATATCTTAATAAGATCATCGGTTGTTTAGTACATTTTAATCAGAGTTTTCTAAAATAGGGTTTTAAGTGAAGGAAGTACAAAATCGACAATGAGTTTTTTTTTTTTTTAAATAATGGGTGTTAGTCTTTTGCTTTAGTTTTATTTGATAATGTGTCAATTCAAAGTTTCGAGTGATTTCCTATTCGACGTAAATTATATCTTCATTTTTTTTTTGACTTTCTTGAATGAGTCTAAGGGTCTTGAAAGGTAGATGTTCTTGAATAATAAAGAGTTAATTAGTTTGGTCAGTGAGAGTTCTGATGAGTCGAGTCTTTATATGATGGTCGAGATATATCCGATGATGACGAGATCGGTGTTTAAAGTGTCAAGCCTCATTTGAAAATTTTAAAGGAGGTTGACGAGGAGGCCAAGAACAACCTTCTTCTAAAGAATGATTATGAATATATTAATCTTCGAATGTATGAGTATTTTTCAATATATATATATATATATATATATATATATATATATATATACAAAAATATATTTTTATTTCTTTTTTT
>Ga0209489_108510_pt1 | contig 13894 bp, 12 predicted proteins | sample SiratrowhiteBW_FD_187527 | JGI IMG/M metagenome (GOLD analysis project Ga0209489, IMG submission 187527) | Root nodule microbial communities of legume samples collected from California, USA - Siratro white BW (SPAdes) (version 2) | ecosystem: Host-associated > Plants > Roots > Nodule | place... | reverse complement strand
AAAAAAAAAAAAGAAATATATATATATATATATATATATATATATATATATATATATATATATATATATATATATATATATATAAAAGTAATGTATTCATCATAATAATAGCTAAAGAAAGAAAATAAATTAAAAAATATTACAATCTGATTTTGTTATAAAAACAAAATAAATAGAATTGATGACAATTTAATTTTGTCATAAAGAAAAAATCACATAATTGACGTTAGTTTCCTTTTTGAAGCCTTATATCCATATCCTTTGAAACTCTCCGCAAGCTAAGGAGCAAATATTGATGAGACCCAGCTTGGAACAAATATTCTTGAAAGACTTAGAACCTAAGAATTTGGTATAAATGTCAACTAGTTGCTCTGTGGTGGAAATGGGAAGCAAATGGATGAGACCCTTCTTCAAATTTTCTCTAACAATGTGACAATCTATTTTTATGTTTCCGTATACTCGTGAAATACTGGATTTTCTGCAATGTGTCTTGCTAAGTCATTGTCACAATATAAAAAAGATGGCTTATCAAAAGCAACTTTAAAATCTTGAAGAAGATAGACTAACCATTGAATTTCACATGTAACAGTGGTTATTGCCCTGTATTCAGTTTCACATGACCTCTTTGATATAGTTTCTTGCTTCTTTGATTTCCAAGATATAAGGGATTTCCAAAATACACACTAAAATCAGTTACTTATTGTCTTGAATCATTGCATGTTTCCCAATCATTGTCATAAAAGGCTTTTAGATGGACAAAACTGTTGGAAGAGAAAAATAAACCAAGACCTGGAACTCCTTTAATATATTTGAGAATTCTAATTACTGCATTATAGTGAGCAATTGTAGGCTTATCAAGAAAATGAGAAAGTTGTTCAACAAAAAAGGTTATTTCAAGTCGGGTATTAGTGAGATACATAAGCCTTCCAATCAACCTTGTACAGGCATGAACATCTGTGAAGGGCACACTTTCAGTAGAAAACAATTTAAGAAGATTATTCATAGGAGTGACTATAGGTTTGCAGGCTAAAAGACCTACATTTATTAACAATTTCAGTGCATATTTGCTTCAATTCATCATTATCCCTTTCTTACTTCTTTCTACTTTAAGATCAAGAAAATATTTTAAATCACCAAGATCCTTGATCTTGAATGTCTTATTCAAAGCTTCTTTGACTCGGTCAATCTCTTCTTTATCATTTTCTGGCAAAATTATATAATCCACATACACCGATAATGCTGTAAAAGATCCTTCAGAAGAATTAAGGAATGATTATTCATAGATTGAGTATATCCCGCAGAAATTAAAACAAAAAGGATGACAATTTAACAAACCACTCCCTGTTGGCTAGCTTAAGACTATATAAAGCCTTTTTTTATTAATTTACAAACCTGACCTAGTTGAATAGAAGTCAATCCAGGAGGAGCAACCATGTATACATCTTTTTTCAGCTCTCTATGTAATAAGACATTATTTATGTCTAACTATTTTAATTTCCAGTTATATATAAAAGCTAGAGAAAGAAGCAACCTTATAGAGGTCATATTTGCTACTAGAGAAAAAGTTTCAAGGTAGTCAATGTCCTCTATTTGTGTGTATCCCTTCGCCACTAATCTTGTTTTATATCTTTCAATAGTCTGATCGGCCTTATACTTTATTTTGAATACCCATTTGCAACCTATTCAAGTTTTGTTCTTGGACAGAAGAACAGTATCCCATGTTTGGTTTGACTCCAAAGTAGATATGTCACACTGTATAGCCTTTTAGAATAAGTGTTCGACTCAACATTTGAAGAAATAAACACAACAAAAGATTTATAAGAAGGTGATAATTTATAAGACAAAATAGAATTCAAAGGATATTTAAATCTATAATATGCATTGGAAACATTGAGATTACAATGATAATCCTTTAGATACTCAAGTGGTCTTTTTGTTCTAGTACACATTCGAATTAGTTGTGTTGTTTCACGATTTTCATTGAGGTTTTGGTCTCTATGGGAACAAACTTCTTCTGGAACCTGAATGTCTAATTCATGTTCACTATTAACATTATCACAAGGTGCAAAAATGACTTGTGATGGCTAACTCAAAATAGGTTGATCTTTTGTAAAAGAACTTTGATCATGAATGTTTGGACTGTCAGATTCATTATTAATATCCTCAACCCTTTGATATGGAAGAACATGTTCATAGAAGACAATTGACAATTGTTTATTTGTACCACTTTTCGATTGTATAATGATAACAATAAAGATAAATCAATTGGTAATTATTAGGGTTTTACACCGTTTTGGTGTAATTGGGCCAATTAGGTTTCAGTTAAAAGTTTATTATTATTTTGAAACCATTTTCGGAATTTTAACATATTTGAGTGTGTTTCATGTTTTGTTCATAACTTTTGTCACAAAACTCGAATTTACTTTACTCTTGTTTTGTTTTGCATATAACTTAAAGATCTACAAGTATTATTCAAGGGCCAAGAGCAAATTCGAACTCGAAAGTGATTAAAAATGGACTTGAAGTCGGTACATAAAGGCTGGACAGCGAGGTGACACTTGGATATTTTAAGCTGGTTTTTTTATGGAGGGCTATTTAGTCATTTCATATTTTAGGTTATTTTTTTTATAAATAAATCTCTCTTAGTAGAGCCAAAAAAAATATCATAGTAGAAAGGAGATAATTAAATACACAATTTTTCTTTTTCCTTTCTTTCTCTTCCGTGTGTTTTGTATTTATCTTTCCACCTTGTTGTGCTAATCACAATTAGGAGTGACTAATTATTCTGTTCAATCCGATCTCCAAGTGCTCTCGTATTTCTTAATCCTGAGGTTCATGTTTTGTAATTATTTCCATAAGTACATGCTCAATTGCTATTTTAATTTGATTTTTAGATTTAATAATTAGATTAATTTAGTAATTGAATAAATACCGATTGGATTGTGTTGTGAAATTTTAGAAACGATGTTCAAGTCGGAATAATATTATTGTTTACAGTGGGTAATTGCAACTGTTCAACATATTGTGTATTCAGTGAGATGCTTCACGATTGTGGGGTGTTCAGAATGTTAAATAGATGCAGAGATCTCGGTCTAATTAACCCACACATGTAATTCAAATTTTCTATAGGAACCAGTGAGGGATTTGGGAGAGCCGAAGAGAGGTCGGGTTGGTTTTTATTACTTGAATTTATTTAATCTCTTTAAAATTCTATTTTTATTTTATTACTTGCATTTTGAATCTATTTAAAATTTAGTTTTTATTTTATTATATTTAATTATTTCATTAAAACCCTTTAATTCTTTTAAGAGAATGTCTGAGTATTCTTTGGAAAGAATGACATAGGTTAGCTATACTACAAATTTAGCTTCCTAGTTTAATTTGGGACGCATTCGGCAGCACAAATTAAATTTTGGCGCCGTTGCCTGGGACTTTTCATAGTTCTCTGTTTTATAATTTTTCTTTTATTTTTATTTATTTCTTACTAATCACCATAATCAATGCTGATGTATGAATACTAGGAGCAAGACTTATGAATTGAATACTTATCCAGAGATAGAAAGGACTTTTAATATGTTGAAGAAGACTAAGAGTCGATTTGAACATGCACCTGAGTGTGAGTACGAATTTCATCACAATCACACATTTGATTCTGTTTCTTTAGATTCTAGTGTTAATAGGAGTAGTCATAATCATTTTTCTTGTTAGTCTAGTATAGGTTTAGATAATTTTCCATCTCATGCTTGTTTTGAAAACATGGATAACATAACTCTTTAAGAATTGGTTGTACTTGATGTTACTTTTCAAGCTTTATGCATTTAATATCCTGAGTTAGATGCTGATTTTGAATTAAAATCTTGTTTAATACATTTGTTGCTCAAGTTTCATGGTCTTGCAAGTGAAGATTCACACACGTACTTGAAGGAATTTCATGTAGTCTGTAGTACCATGAAACCACACAGGATTGATGCAGATCACATCAAACTCAAAGCATTCCCGTTCTCTCTAGATGGCGGAGCAAAGAACTGGTTGTATTATCTGCAGCCAACATCAATTCAAAACTGGAATGACATGAAGAGATCCTTCTTGGAGAAATTTTTCCTCGCTCAAGAGTCACTGTAACCAGAAAAGAGATTTGCGGCATCAGACAAGCAAGTGGCGAGAATCTACATGAATACTGGGAGAGATTTAAGAGACTTTGTGCTAGTTGTCCACACCATCAGAATAATGATAAGCTACATATAGTCTATTTCTATGAAGGCCTTCAACACATGGATAGGAGCATGGTGGACGCAGCTAGTGGAGATGTCTTGGTGGAAAAAACACTTGCAACAGCCAAAGAGCTCATTGTAAATATGACTTCTAATTCTCAACAGTTTGGGACTAGATCCAACAATGGTGCAGTCTACCATGTGCAAGCTTCTTCTAGCAAACTAAATTTTCCAGTCTCAAGTGATGCAAATCAACAGATTTTGACCAACAAGCTTGATGAGTTGGAATCATTCGTGAGACAGTTAGTCGTGAGTCAAACAGCCCAGGTTTCTGCTGTCAGTCCACAACCTAGAGTATACGGTATTTGTTATGATGTTTCACATCCTACTGATGTTTGTCCCACATTGCAAGAAGAGAATTTCAATAATCACATTGTTGCAGCAGCTGGAGTCTTTCTAGGAAGACCTCAACAGTGATATAATCCTTACTCTAACACATACAATCCTAGATGGAGAGATCATCCTAATCAGAGATGAGGACAAAATCAAAATCAGAATCATAATTTTCAAAATTCCTCTAACAATTCTACCTTTTATCTAAGACAAAATTAACAGCAAAATTCCAGCCAACATAGACCTCCATTCTAACATCAGAAAGAGAGTTTTGTGTAGCAAACCACACCATCTCCCAACACCCTCCCAACCACAGGGTGACCCCTCCTTGGAAGAATCGATAAAGCAAATGACAACCAACAATTTGCAATTTAAACAAAGGACTAAGGCCACCATTTAGAATTTGCAAACCCAGATAGGGTAGTTAGCCAGTGCAATTAATCAGAATCAGCCTCAAGTGCCTAATAGTTTACCTTCCCAAGAAATTCCTAATTCAAATGCGAACAAGAAGAACGTGAGTTCCATTACCTTGAGGATTGAAAAGCAAACAATGGGACCTGCATTAATAGAAGAGCCAAATTTTGAAAGAGTTAGAGTTAGACTTAGACATAAAGAGAAAGACTTGGATGTAACAAGCAAGATAGCAATGGAGCCTTTTATTCCTGTGTCCTTTCCACAAAGATTGACCCCTTCCAAGGAGATGCTGATGCAACATTTGAGAAGGAAATCTTAGAAACTTTTAGAAAAGTTGAAGTTAACATCCCTCTTTTAGATGCAATCAAGCAAATTCCAAAATATGCCAAGTTCTTGAAGCAGTTGTCCACTAATAAGAGGAAGCTCAAGGGCAATGAGAGAGTCAACCTAAGCAAGAACGTGTTAACACTCATCCAGCCGATGCCTCAAAGATGCAAAGATCCAGTGACATTATTCCTTGCATTATAGGAAACTATAAATTTGATGATTGCATGTTAGACTTGAAAGCATCCATAAATGTCATGCCTACATCTATTTTTAATGCTCTGGGTCTCGGGTCTCTAAAAGCTACTGGTGTGGTCATTTAATTGGCTAACCACAACAATGCACACCCTTACAAGTTTAGTCATAGACATGTTAATTAGGGTGAATGAGCTTATTTTCCATGCATATTTTTACATTTTAGAGATGGAGGGTGACTCTGCTTCAAGCAAGTCCCCTATCATTCTTGGCAGGCCATTCCTTAAAACTGTTATGACCAAATTAGATGTGCACTCTGGTACTATGTCCATGGAGTTCGGTGATAATGTTTTTAAGTTTAATATATTTGATGCCATGCAACATCTTAGAGAGGAACATTATATTGTGCGCATTGACGTTATTAATGATGCGGTTGATGAATTATTTGATTTTGAGCATGATAAGCAGGGACGGATAAGCATTGACAATATTTTTTATTCTTTTACAGGTATCGATCAAGCTCACGTCAGTTCAACCGAGCTATTACCTTCCACTATTTGTTCTTCCACTGAGCAGCCCCTACAGTTGGAACTCAAAACTATACCTGAGCATCTCACTTATGCTTTCTTGGAAAAGGACGAGCAACTGCCAGTAATAATTGCCAAACACTTGCTGCCCGATCAAGAGATGAAGCTTCTGCAGGTCCTTCAAGCACACAAGAAAGCAATTGGTTGAACTTTAACAGATATTCTTGGTATCAGCCCTTCCACTTCATGCATAGGATTTTATTGAAGGATGGGGCTAAACTAGTGAGACAAACAGAGGAGACTCAACCCACTTATTTTGGATGTGGTAAAGAAAGAGGTCATTAAGCCACTTCAGGCAAGTATCATTTATTCGATCTCTAACAGCCACTAGGTGAGTTCAGTACAGGTGGAGCCCAAGAAGTCAGGAATCACTGTGATAAACAATGAAAAGAATGAGTTTATTCCTACGCGAGTCCAGAACAGTTGGAGAGTCTGCATTGATTATCAGAGACTTAACCAAGTTACCCAGAAGGATCATTATCCTCTTCCATTCATTGATTAGATGTTAGAGCAGTTAGCTGGTAAGTCTCATTACTATTTTTTGGATGGTTACTCAAGTTATTTTCAGATTTACATTATACATGAGGATTTAGAGAATTCTACATTCACATGTCCCTTTGGGACTTATGCATATAGAAGGATACCTTTTAGTTTGTGCAATGCACCTAACACCTTTCAAAGGTGTATGGTAAACATCTTTTCTAATCTTTTAGAAGAATGCACAAAAGTTTTCATGGATGATTTTTCTGTATATGGTTCTTCTTTTGATGATTGTTTGAGTAGTCTGGCAAAAAAATTTACAGAGATACATTAATAGTAGTATGGTACTTAATTATGAGAAATGTCACTTTATGGTTGAATCTAGTATTGTGTTAGGACATGTTATATCAGGGAAGGGAATTGAGGTAGATTCTGCTAAGATAGAAATTATTTCTACTTTGCCTTACCTCGCAACAATGCGGAAAGTTCATTCTTTTCTTAGACATATAGGTTTCTACAGGAGGTTCATCCAGAACTTCAACCACATTGCCCAACCCCTAACCAACCTCGTACAACATAATACGAAGTTCATCTTTAATGATAATTGCAAGACTCCTTTTTGACCACTTGAAGAAGTGTTTGACTACCATCCTTATCATCCAGCCTCCCGATTGGACACTTCCATTTGAGCTTATGTGCGATGCCTCCAACTATGCAGTTGGTGCACAAAGTTTCTCATGTAATATCATATGCATCAAAGACCCTGGATTCAGCTCAGGCTAATTACACCACCACTGAGAAGGAGCTCTTAGTTGTGGTTTTTTCTCTAGACAAATTTAGATCATATATACTTAATGCAAAAATCATCTTATTCACTGACCATGCGGCTTTGAAGTTTCTCTTGAAGAAAACAAATGTTACGCCACAGTTAATCAGATGGATGTTGTTACTCTAGGAGTTTTGCATAGAGATTAGAGATCGAAATGGAATATAGAATTTAGTGGCTGATCATTTAAGTCAAATTCATTCACAGGGTGCTGCACTATCTCCCATCCGAGATGATTTTCTAGATGAACTTTTGCAATTGTAAGATCAGTCTTCTCTCCCTTGGTTTAGTGTTCCCAGGGCCATCATCAGTGACCAGGGCTCTCATTTTTGCAACCGGAGCATAGATGCTTTACTAAAAAAGTATGGAGTTCTCCATAAGGTTGCAACAACTTACCACCCGCAGACTAACGGGCAAGCAAAAGTGTCTAACAAAGAGATCAAACAAATTCTCTGGAAAATAGTGAACTCCAACAGAAAGGACTGGAGCAAGAGATTAGATGATGATCTTTGGGCTTGCAGGAGCCTACAAGACTCCAATTAGGATGTCTCCCTACCGACTTGTTTTTGGTAAGGCGTGTCACTTGCCGGTGGAGTTGGAGCACCGAGCATATTGGGCAGTCAAACACTATAATATGGATTTGGCCTAATTTTGAGCTAAAAGGAAGTTGTAACTAGAAAAGTTGGAGGAGCTGAGACTGGACGCCTATGAAAGCTCACGTATTTACAAAGAGAAAACTAAAGCTTTTCATGATCGGCGAATTCTACACAGGGAGTTTGCAACCGGGAAAAAATTCATTTTGTTTAATTCTCGTCTTAAACTTATGCTTGGTAGATCTAAATGGGACGGTCCTTTTGTGATTACTGATGGTTGTTCATATGGTGTAGTCAAACATAATGATGAAAATATATAGAAGACATTTCTAGTGAATGGGCAGCGTTCAAAGCACTATCATCAAGGTATCCCTAGAACAGTGGAGGAGCAGGACGTAGAGCTCACTGATGTTGCGTGTCCATGAAGCAACGAGGAGTTTTCTTTCTCTTTTGATTTTTCTTTTCTTCTTTCTTTGCATTTTATTGTATCTTATTTGTTTCATTCGCATTTTCTTTTAGTTTATTTCGTTTCCTTGCATTGTGATTTTCATAGAAACTGCAATTTTGTTTTGACTAGTACCTTCACGACATTCTACCTTTTTATTAGTATTGAGCTCGAAATTGAACCCCTGATTTTTGGTTGATCCACTTGGTTGAATTATTTCTTATATGGATTTTGATAAATGTGTTGAACTGATTGTGTACTCAACTTTTATGCAAGTATGACATTTTATGACCTTGTGAGCTTATTTGGGCCTACATGAATGGATTCATCTATATACCATTTTCTTTTCTTTCTTGTGTGATATTGCCTCTCATGAATGTTATTTTCTAGAACTTGCTCTCATTCTTTTTGAAATTGTATGTTCACTTGTTTGCATGATTATGATTGACATTTTTATTGTTTCACATACTTAACCATATAACCATCCTATACACTAATTTACCTTGTCAACCCCTTTGAGCCTATATTTTTTCATTCTTTCATTTAACTTATTACAAGCCTAAATGTAAAATCATTTTTGTCCTTTTCTTTGATTATTAATTGAGCATGATGGTTTTCTTTTAGGTTGTGTAAATTGCTAAGTGTGAGGATTGCCCAAGATGTGTAATATGCTAAGTGTGGAGAAGGTTGATTGATCATGTATGGATTTTAGGAATTATTATTTGATCATGGGTTTCATTCTTCTCTCTTCTTGTCATGAGAGTTTCTTCGAAAAAAAAAACAAAAAAAAAAAACAAAAGAAAAACTAAAAAAAATCAAAGAAAAAAGTTGAGAAAGAGAGAAGAAAATGTTTGTGTATCTTAAGTTAATTTGCGTAATTTCAATTATTGGGTAGGATTAATTTGATTGATGTTGCAAAAATATCATGCTCTTGCTCTTTTAATAATCTTTGGATGTTACCTTAATTGTAAAAAGAAAATTCCTACCACCTTAACCTCGTTACAACCTTCACAAAGTTCTCTTGAATGATGCAAACTTGTGTTTCGAAATAGGAGAATTAGAATTCTTGCAAGCCTATGGTAAGGCAATATTCGTTGAGATGGTTTGAGTGTTATACACCTTCCTTAAACACTCAAGAGTGAGAGAGATACACTATCTTGGGAGGTTAGCATATATGACTGTCAATTGCATAATTGGTTGCATAAATTGGTTAATCCAAGAAGAGAGAAATTCAAACTTTGTTGATCAACCTTTGAAAATAAATTTTAATTTGATATTCCTTGCTCAAATACTTTTCTATTGGTAGCTTGTTGAATCTAGTTATAGTCTTGATTACTTAGCCTTCATTTTCTTTTATCTAGGTCTAGATTGTGTCCAGGAGTAAAAAAGGATAAGTGTGGGAGAATTAAACACAGTCAAATATGTCAAAATTCCACAAATGGTGTCAAAATAATAACAAAATTTTAATTGAAGCCTAATTGCCCCAATTACACCAAAATGGTGTAAAACCCTAATAATTACCAACTAATTTATCTTTATTGTTATCATTATACAATCGGAAAGTGGTAAAAATAAATAATTATCAACAACATCCCTATACACACAAATTTCTCTTGATTGAATATTCAACAAAAATATATCCTTTTGTCCCCCTTTTAAAATGAATAAAAATACATTTTGATGCCCTTCAATCAAATTTACTTCTATTTGTTGACAAAGTACTAGCATAGCATAAAGATCCAAACACCTTTAATTTATTAAAATTTTGTGAAGTTTTATAAAGTATTTCATGAGGAGAAAAATCATTTAAAACATTTGAGGGAAACATGTTTATAATATACACAACATGTATCACAGAATATGACCATTAAATTTGGGTAAATGAGATTGTATCTTGATAGTTCTTGCTACATTTATAAAATGACCATGTTTTCTTTCAGCTGTACTAGTTTGTTGTGCAATATTGACATGAAGTTTGATGTATTATTCCTTTGTTGATAAAAAAAAGTAGTCATGAAAGTTCAGTCCCATTATCACTTATTATTTCTTTTATTCCTATCTCAAATTGTGTTTGAGTAAAAATAACAAAATATTTCAAAATCTTAACAACTTCATATTTTTATTTAAAAAGAAAAACTTATGTGTACCTTGAATAATCATCAACTATGGTCAAGAACTATTTATGACCATGAATTGATGATATTGAGTATGGTCCCCACACATCAGCATGAATCAAATCAAAACATCTTTTAGATTTAGATACATTAAGAGGAAAGGGAAGTCTTTTTTGCTTTGAAAATTGACAAACATAACAAATAAAAGATCTATTATATTTAACAAAAGAATATTTATTTTTGATAACATCAATAAATTTGTTTGACGCATGCCCTAACCAAAAATGATAAAGGTTTTTGAGATCATTAGCAGTAATATTGACAGTATTGGTAATATGTGGAGATTTGATGGGTTTGATTTGAAGTTTTTGATAAGAAGGGATCCTGAGTATATAAAGTCTATCTTGCATCTGACTGAATCAGTCATTTTCAAAGAGTTATTATCTTAAAGGTGACAACTACTAGAGTTAAATGTAATCACACATGATAAATTATCAATCAATTTTGTTACTGAAAGAAGATTAAAAATGAAAATAGGAATATACAAAACATTATCTATGACACGATTTTGATTGATAAAAATACTTCTAGAGTAATTGGCAATGACTTGATTTCCATTTGGTAATTTGACACCGATAGGATTAATTTAATGATATGAAGTGAAATGAGTCAAGGATGAACAAATGTGGTCAGTAGAATCACTATCAAGAATCCAATAACTAAAAGAAGAAAGAAATTTATTACCAATGTGTGTTGTCATGTTGGAAGAGATAATAGAGGTTTGATTAGAGCATTGTCATTGGATTTACACTATTGTAAAAGGGCTAACAATGTTTGATACTGCTTAGGAGTAAAACTAATTTACTGAGAATGTACTTCTGACCTTGAGCCTTCATGATTCTACTGATTATTATTACAATTTGTTTTCAAATTTTTAAACTTGAACAAAGGTGTAAAAAACCATGCTTTCTATAACATGTATAAACCATATTCCCTATCTTTCCACAGTGACTACAGATTTTAAATGTATACCGTCTTCCATAACTTCTACTAGAATCAATCATTGTTTAGACTAATCACCAAAAATGTGTCTTTCTTGTTGTGTACTGAGAGAACAAATCATATTCAATTATGACGAGGGATTTCGTGAGAGATCAACAATTTCAACCATGAGTAAATGTAGCAATTAGAGTTCTGAAATCAGTGCTCTAATACCATATTATGAAATACATATCATAATATAAAATGAAGAGATGAATAATGAAAATATTCTTTATGTTTTTCTATTGAAAGCAAAATTAAATAATTGAATATATACAAATAATGTACCCATCATAGATATAACTAAAAAAAGAAAACAAATAAAAAATATTACAATATAATTTTGTTATAAAAACAAAATAAATAAAATTGACAATAATTTCATTTATCCTAAAAACAAAATCATATAATTAACATTAGTTTCTTTTTAGAAACTTTGTATCCATACTTATCTTCTTATTTTTTTCACTGGTTTCACAATTTCTTCTCCTTCAATTCAACATTCTCATCTTCCTACAAATTAATTAATGCAAATCGATGTTACTCTCATCTAAAACCCCACACCATATTAACACTATGTTTGCTTATGTGGTTGGATTGTGCGTGAGGAAGGAAATGCGAGTACTGTTCCTATTTAGATCACCTGATTCGCGATAATTTAAGAGCGTGGAGAAGAAAAAGTGATCCGTGCACCCATGTGAAGAAAGTAGTGGAAAGCCATGATGACAAACAAGAAAAGATGATTAAAATTTCAATTACATTATTTATAAATTTTTATTTTTTTAAAAATTTGCTTAATTCAAATAATTTAAATATCCCCATATATATTTGTTCACAAAAACCTTATGTCGATTACTAGACAGAGCAATTTTGACAAGTAACATAACATAGCGGCTGTCGTACGGAGGGAGGTCAAGACTGAAAAATTGAAAAATGTTTGTGTTTGTGTCCATGTGAGAAACATTACAGGAATGTCAAATTCAACCTCTGTTGTTTCCTTACAAAATAAAAGATTGGTAGTATTTCAAACATGACGCAATAAGTTATGCCGTAATATGACATGATACTAGGAAACAAGAAAAGACACCAAAGAAAACTATACTACAAGCAAATTAGTTTTAATCATACAAATATTTATTGCAAAAAGTTATAAAATCTCATTTTTAATCTTTTCTGAAAACAATTAAATTGTTATTAATCTTCTTATCATTATTATACTATATATAGTATTTTGAGATGTCATTAAGTTTTAATGTGACAAATAATTTTCACTATTAATAATAATATATAATAACAATAACAATAAATTGTCATAAATATATAAAATATAATAATAATTATATTAGTTGTTACAAGTGGTACTCTAATCACTATTGTATTATATTTTAAAATCTCACTAAAATTGATTTTTGTTGTAACAAAAATAATTGTCCCTACTAATTCCATACAAAAGTGACCATGTCAATTAATTATGATAATCATTAATTATTTTTATAATAAATATCTTATTATTATCATTGAAAATTGTTAAATTATCCAATATTACTTCCACGTCATAATAAATAGATAAATTATTTTTAAAATGTTAAAATAAATATAAATTAAAATATAAAGTATCTATTGCATTTTAAATCACAAAACACACAATAAATATTTAACCACATATACAAACATTAATATACATCAGACCTATTTCTATTTCAAAAAATTTAAATTAAATAATTATTTTAAATATTGTAATAAACGCTATTATCTTTAAAGATTTTAATCGAGCAGATAAAGAAAATAAACAATTAATATATTTGAAATGTAAATATATAATTGTAAACATGTATTAATGAAAAATTTAAAATAGTAAAATAATTTATCCTTTAATAAATGATAATTTTGTTAATATATCATGACATCTAATTTCCTTCTCAAATCTTACTTTATTCAGTCTTGTTGAGTTTTTATAACAGATTCTTGAATTTCAATTAATTGATGTTAAAATTACAATCTCCTTTAAATTTGAATATTAGTTTTTTTAAATAATGGTAATTAACTTGAGCACTTCTAATTGTAAATTATTTTTTATTATATTTTTTTCACTTATTTTAAAAATTGTTGGGAAGACAGTTTTAAAATGAAAATAATCGTATATCCAAACACGACTTTTATGTAAAATATTTTATTTTTAGATTGAAGTTGTAATATATATATATATATATATATATATATATATATATATATATATATATATATATATATATATATATATATATATATATA
>Ga0209489_108507_pt1 | contig 13899 bp, 14 predicted proteins | sample SiratrowhiteBW_FD_187527 | JGI IMG/M metagenome (GOLD analysis project Ga0209489, IMG submission 187527) | Root nodule microbial communities of legume samples collected from California, USA - Siratro white BW (SPAdes) (version 2) | ecosystem: Host-associated > Plants > Roots > Nodule | place... | reverse complement strand
TATATATATATATATATATAATCAAAAGGAATAAATTGTTAAATATCAGTCAGGAGTATGGAATGATAAACAAAGCAAGTATAGTATAGTATAGTAAAAGAGAAATTATTTTCTATTGTTTTAGGCGTCACCAAATTTCAAAATTAATTTATAAATAAACCGTTTTTTTTAAGAATTGATATTAAATCGGTAAAACAATTCTTGAAAAGGATGTGAAAAAACATTATTTCAAAGTAAATCTTTCTTACACGGCAGAGCTAAATAGAATTTATAAACGAAAAGCATAACTTTGTTCCAAACTAAAGGTTTTAACCCTTTATGAGTGCATCCAAAACCTCTTAACAGAAAAAAAAAATTCTTCGATCATTCGACCCGCCAATACTCTTTTAAATATTTTGATTACTAGCAAGTCTCGTATAAAATTTGGTTAGAAGTAAATTCCATTTTCTCAAAAATTATCAGCCCAGTTTCAAGAGTGATTTTATTGGGTTGGACTAAAAATTATTTTGCCACCGCAAGTTGTTAAATATTATGAAAATTTTAAGAATTTAATACGTGAATTAATCAGCATGAAATTATTAAATTTTTGTTCTACTATAGGCATGAGTTGACTATGTCAATGTGTCTATGAATTCCATCAGCAAACACTAATGTCATTCCCTAACAACTTATGCCTCAAAGTCAAAGTATTTTAATGGAAGAAGTTTAGATTAACTACCATGAAGAAAAATTCAGAAGCTGGAAAAACAGACACAGAAGAACAAATTACGAAAGAGTTAAGTTTGACCTTGAAAAGGAAAACCAAAGCAAAGATTAAAGCTTTTTTATGAAACTTTTATTCTCTTTTGGGATTTGGTGACGAAGAAGAATTAACGATCCTTATCTGAAAAACGAGGATGATTGTAATGGGTTCCACTACCCATAAAGTAATCTGAAAGAATGTTTGGAATTACTTCAAATATCCATTCTACAAAAATATCTCTTTCATAATTATGAAAATAAAATTTATAACAAAATGTATTCTCAAAAAGATAAAAAAATATTTCTACTAAAAAAATAAAGCAGATTCATCTGAAAAAATGAAGATTAAAAAGAAATAAAGAAGATTTCCTCGGAAAAAAAAGAAAAAGAAGAAAAAGAAAAAGCAAATTTTATTTCAAGATGAGAAGCGGAAAATGAAAAATAAAAAAGAAAAGAAAAGATTGTCTCCAATAAATATATGCGAAGTCATGGAATGCAATGTTCTCTTGAATTAAAACCCCAGAATTTTGTAATGTTTTACGAGTCTCCTTCTAAATTTCTAGTAATTCATGTCTAGTTTATATATATATATATATATATATATATATATATATATATATATATATATATATATATATATATATATTCAATTCTATAATTTATTATAATATATTATATATAATAAATTTAAAACATACTACATGTAACAAATAATATGATATTAGCATATACTATTTAATATATTATTCAAGATTTTAAAAATAGTCCAAACTAATATCCGGGATAAATTTATCAAATAAAAAATATACCCGATAATAAATATATTTATATTTATTAGATTAAAATCATTATTAAAAAATACAAATATTGCATATTTATATTTACTAAAAAATTTATAATCGATATTAAATAAATTTATAACTTATGAAAGATATAATTCAATCTTTGAGAGGAGGAGTACATTATAATATTGTTTGAAATTTGAGTTTTAGTTTTAAGAAAGAAGATTAAATATGTTATCACTACTCAATCCATTCACATCTTCAGAATCCATTACCTATATTGATTTAAAATTTGAAATCGGAGTTAATTAAAGAAGAAAAAAATTATTACACTTTTAGTCTGATTTTAAGTGAAAAAAAAAAAACTTAGAGTCATCTTCATTATATATTTATTACATAAAAAAAAGTAGACAATAAATTAATTTATATTTGTTTTTATAAAGGTTGAGTAGGTCTTTTTTTTGCTTAGTAAATTGTCACCCTTTATGTATTATGATATAAAGGGGAATGTAACTGCAAAAGGTACTTTAATGTTGAAGTCAATTTAAATATATTTATGAGTAATAAATATTATTGAATATTTTCTTATTTGTTCCAACTTTAACCCAATTATAGAGATGGGATTGACCTTTCATAGATAGGTCTGGATTAGTATTATTAGGAAGGTTGATCATCTTGTGTTACTAAGGATGCACCATTAGTCTATCATGATTGATTTGGTTTAAAAGTATTATTTTATTGAGCATTAATCTTACATTTTTTGGGAGTTATAGATTTTTTTTTATAGGTTCTTGGTTATTTACTTGTCTCGGTATAAGATGTGAGTGAGTTCAAAGGTAACATGAGCCATATATAATACACCAAGCCCCCAAACTCAAGAATCTATGTTTGAGAGTTTAGGGTTTTTTTGAAGTTTAGTTTATTAGTGAAATCAACAAGGCATTGTGACTTGATAAGTCCCATTGGTTCATACTAGAGGTTGTATTCTAATAGCTCTACCAGCCACTTGATCATTTGTCCCACTAGGTCAGGTTTCTAGAGGAACTTGTTTATCACGTAGTCAATTTTAATGATGACTTGGTCGTTTTTGAAGTATGACCTCATCCTCTGAGTTGCAATCACTAACACTAATCCTACCTTCTCTGTTAGTTTCTTTTCTCGGTTTCTTGGAGGGTTCGAATGATAAAATAGACCAATCTTTATTCCTTATTTATTTCCTGCACCAAAGCAATGTTGACTACATGCTCGAAGACCTCAGGATGGGATGTGTTAAGGATGGTTTTTGGATTATCGGTGGGGATGATAAGGAATCATTAATGTCCATGAATGCTTTCTCACATTATAGGCTCCAATTTAACTTTGATGCTTTTTTCATGAGTTGCATTATGGATTTTGTTTTCTCCACAAACCTTAATAAAAAGCGGGTTGATCCAATTTTGTTTTCTCTACTATAGCCTAAGACTTATCTGGAATATGCTTTATTTCTCTATGAGTGAACATGAAGCCAAGGAACTTCCCTCTTTTGACTCCAAATACACATTTGTCCAGGTTGAGCCTCATGTTGAACTTTCTCAGTGCCGAGAAGACTTTGCCGAGGGTCAACATAGACCTCCATGCTTCGGTTGATGAGGTCCTTGAACACCTTATCTATCAACCTTTGATTTGTTGTATCATCATTCATGAATGTTGTAACATTTTGAAAAATATAAATATAATATATATATATATATATATATATATATATATATATATATATATATATATTATTTTTTTCCCAAATTTTATTATTAAAATAAATTATATATATATAAATAATATAATAATGAATAATGTGAATATTTAGATTGGTTTGGATTTTAACCTTTTAGTTTTGAATATTGGATTGACTTTAACTCCTTTTCTGGATCATTAAGTCTCTTGGTTACCCCATTAGCCTTTCAACTTTGACTTTAACCTTTCAACTTTGACTTTAAGTATTTTAATTCTGATTCATAAGGATCAATTATAAGCTAATTTTTATGTAACTTTAATTTATTTTTACAAATCATAATAAAAATAAAATAATAATAATAATAATAGTGATAAGGATTAAATATTTACTCGCAGTTAATGCTTAGATAAGGTTAGATAAACTTGTGTCATTTCTCATTATTTCACCATGTCACATCACCATGTTACGTTAGTTTTACCTTAACACTATCATATTAACATTAGAATCTAACTAAATTCCAACTAAATGAAATTATAGTAATCATTACAAAATGCACTATAAATAGATGACATCTGGTCACAAATTGGAAAAATAGATAAATAGTGACAAAATAAGAAAAAGTTCCACATGACTCTTTACAACTCTTGAAAGTAAGGAAAAGGAATATATATATATATATATATATATATTGCTACTTGTACTATACGGCCGACCGACCACTGTGGGCCGACCGAAATATGTCCTCGGTCGGGACCCACCATAGAGTCAGCCCTAAATAACCATCTTGTGATGAGCACGTGGGGTATGTCAGAAACAGGAATATTGCAGGTAAGCACAAATCGTAACTGAATATCCTGTAATTAATATCCGTTATGTCAGAAACAGGAATATTGCAGGTAAGCACAAATGGTAACTGAATATCTTGTAATTAATGTTTGTTATGAAATCATATAGCAGAAGAGAATGAGCCCAGATCCATTAAGCCCACTGTTACACTTATAAATACAGGCTCAATCATCTCAAGCCAGGGTATCTCTAAACTCTGATCTCTATTCCTGCACACTCTAACCCTAAATTGACTTGAGCGTCGGAGTGCCTGCAGGACCCCCCTCCCGGGACGGTGAATTTCAGAGCATTCGGTATGCTAAGAAGCAGTTCTTGGAGCAGACAGTGAATCAACACGAGGAGATATTGTTGTTGCTAGAGCCAACCGGTCCTGTGCTATAACATTTTTGGCGCCCACCGTGGGGCCGAGATTGACCTAGCAACGATGGTGACAACAAGGAACAATCATGACGGTCAGCAAGCCAATCAGGAAGGAAACCCCTCGGCCATCCTGGCTGAAATGTGGAGAGAGCTAGAACTGATGCGCAAACTGCGAGAAGACGATAGGTTGCAAAGGGAGGAAGAGCAGCTGCGCCAGGCAGGCGCCAACGACGCCCTTCGGGAGGAAAATGAAAGGCTGCGACAGAGGCTCAAGAGAATCGAAAAGGCGTAACACAGTAGAAACGTTCATGCGGAAGGAGACAAGTCTCAACTGCCCGAACAGCCACAGCCCGACCGCGAAAGGAACGAGCCCCAGCGAGAACGTCAGGCGGAAACTTCTCGCCAGGACGACCAGGACGCCACATCGTGACGTGTTGAGGATTCGGCAGATCACCAGTTCCCTTTCGCCGATGACATACTGGCAACCAAGTTGCCGCCCAACTGGAATAATCCCACGTTGGACAAGTACGATGGCACTACAGACCCGGATGAACACATCGACTCGTACGTTTCCCAGCTAACCTTGTTTACGACGGACAGATACATATATTGCAAGGTCTTCCCAACCTCCTTGAGGGGGCGGCGCTCAGCTGGTTTACCCGCTTACCCCCCGGGTCGATAGACTCTTTCGTGACCTTGAAGGCCAAATTTGTAGCCCAATTTGCAACAAGTAAGCCACAGCAGATGACGTCGGTTGCGCTGGTAAACATCCGACAGGAGAAGGGAGAATCCCTCAAGTCTTTCATGGCAAGGTTCAGACAGGTCGCTCTAGGCATACGCGGACTCCTATCGGAAGTAGCAGTGGCATACTTGATCACAGTGCTTAGGCCGGGGCCGTTCGCAGACAGTTTGGCCATGCAACCCCCTGCCAACATGGACGATCCCCGTCCAAGGGCTACTCAATTTATGCAGGTAGAAGAATTGCGACAATATTCGAGAGGTGAGCAAGGCCAGGGGAGAAGGGGCGATTGGTCGTCCAACCCCCCACGATTCAGGGACACACCCCGTACGCAGAGGTTCACAAAGTACACACCACTCAATACCGGCCGGACGCACATCCTTGAGGAAGCTTTGAGTGCCGACCTCATTAAGGAGCCAAAGAGGGGCGTATCGCCCCAGGATGCCGACCAGAGTAAGTACTACCGGTATCATCGTTGTCATGGTCATATAATAGGAGAATGTGCGGCCCTCAAGGACAAAATCGAGGAGCTGATCCAGGCAGGCCACTTGCAGGGATATGTTGCAAGGCGACGATAGTACGGGTGGCGCCAAGAGCGCAGTCCCAGGGGAAGGAGTCCTCGTCAAAAAAGCGGAAGTTCGAGGGCTTGTGAGGAAAGGCGAAGGAACAGTAGCCAAGAGAAAGAAGCCCCCCACGCCGTGCAGATACTGGGAAGATGGTCGTTAATACTATTTACAGAGGATTCGGTGGGGGAGGACCGTCCAGTTCAGCCAGGAAAAGACACCTCCGGGCAATCCAAAGTGTGCACATGATCAGCCAGGCCAGATATCACTTTCACTGACCGGGATTTCCGGGCGATCGATACCCAGCAGGATGATCTAATGATCATCACCATCGATCTGGCGAACTGTGAAGTAAGAAAGACATTGGTGGACCAAGGCAGCTCTGTTGATGTGCTCTACTGGAGGACGTTTAGAAAGATGGGGTTAGAAGAAAGCGAGATAATCCCTTTGGATGAGCAGATAGTGGGGTTCTCCGGAGAACGGGTCGACACGAAAGGATACATTGACTTGCACACCAGGTTCGGGGAGCTCGGCCGGGGACAGAGGACCATCTCTGTCAGGTATATATGGTGGATGTTAACACGTCCTACAATGCGTTCTTGGGGTGACCGTCCTTGAACAAACTTGGAGCCATAGTCTCCACGCCGCATCTGGCAATGAAGTTCCCGTCTGACCGGGGAATCGTGGCGACTGTTTACGCCGACTAGAAAACGGCCAGAGAGTGCTATGTTGCGAGTCTGAAACTGAAACCGACCGAGACGACCGCGAAGAGAAACGTTGCCCAGAGGATGGTCACATGACGGATCTCGACCCTAGGATCAATGTTGATGTGAGGATGAAGCCGAGTAACGACGTCACCGAGTGGCAGTTGGCAAGAGAGGGCCAAAACACTCGGCTAGGCGGAAGCATGACGAAAAGCGAAGTCCAGAGGGTAACCAAATTGCTGGCCGATAACAGCGATCTCTTTGCTTGGACGGCCGAGGACATGTCCTTTCGAGGATGCCATCAGTGCAGCTTTGGTGCAACAGGAGGACCAAAAGCCGGTTTATTTTGTAGGACGGGCCTTGCAAGATGCAGAGACCATATATCAGCTAATAGAAAAGGCCGCGTTGGCAGTGTTGTATGCCGCTAGGAGACTCCGACCATATTTTCAGAGTCACCCAGTGACAGTGAAGACCGATTATCCGGTGGGGAAAATCCTTTTGAGGCCTGAGCTGGCCGGACGAATGATATCATGGTCGATCGAGCTCTCGGAGTTCGGATTGAAGTTCGAACCGAGAGGGCCCATTAAGGCGTAGTGCCTGGCCGACTTTGTGTTAGAACTCCAAACGCCGGAGCAGCAGGTAGTATGGATGTTGTATGTGGATGGTTCGTCCAACAGTAAGCAGTGTGGGGCGGGAGTCGTTTTAGAAAGCCCAGGCGGGCTAAAAGTGGAGCAGTCGTTGCACTTCAATTTCAAGGCATCTAACAATCAAGCCGAGTACGAGGCCTTCATAGCTGGATTAAACCTAGCAGGAGACATGGGAGTCAAACAACTAAAATGCTTGACCGACTCCCAGTTAATGGTCGGTCAGATCAACAGGACTTTTCAGGTGAAGGATCCGCTGTTAACAAGATACTATCAAAAGGTGTCCACCCTCCTCTCCAAATTTCAACACGCAGAGATCCAGTATGTGCCTAGGAGCAAGAACGGAAAGGCGGATGCATTGTTTAAACTTGCACTAGGTAAGAAGAAAGACAGGTTCGACACTGTCATTCAACTTACCCTAAGCAGCCTAACTGTATCAAAGAAGATTGCATGAACATCGAGATGACAGAAGATTGGCGGTCGCCTATTATCCGAACCCTGAAAGCACTGCTGATGGGGGAAGTTGTGGCAGATAAGGTGTTGGCCAAAAAGGCCGCTCGGTAACTCCTCATAACCGACGACCTGTATAAACAAGACTTCACAACCCCGCTCTTGAAATTCGTAGGGAAAGAGCAGTCCGAGTATGTCATGAACGAGTTACACAACGGTATTTGTGGCATACACTTTGGTCATAAAACGTTAGCTACCAGAGTAGTCCGTGCCGGGTACTACTGGCTGACCGTCCGTCAGGATTGCGCCGAGTACGTGAAGAAGTGCAAAGGTTGTCAAGAAAACGGACCGCTTATCCCGCCAACCAACTTGCAAACCATAAGTGCTCCCTGGCCTTTCGCCAAATGGGGAATGGATATCCTAGGTCCTTTTCCACCGGAGACCGGACAACGACGATTCTTAATTGTGGCAGTGGACTATTTCACAAAATGGATAGAGGCCAAACCCCTGGCCAAGATTATGACCGCCAATGTTCAAAATTTCATGTGGAAGCTAATTTGCAGGTTTGGCGTTCCTCATATGATCATCACTGATAACGGCTGACAGTTCGTAGATCGAAAGCTAGAAGCCTTCTTCACTGAGCTAGGGGTCAAGCACATAACCAGTTCGGTGGAGCACCCGCAAACGAATGGTCAGGCGGAGGCCGCGAACAAGGTAATCTTGTCTTAGCTGAAGAAAAGGTTAGGAGCTGTCGGAGGAAAATGGGCCGATGAGTTACTCGAGGTCTTATGGGCGTATCGCTGCACGCCGCAGACATCTACAGGGAAGTCCCCGTATAACCTCACTTACGGGACGGACGCTATGTTGCCGGTCAAGATAGGAGAAGTCATAATAAGGAGACAACTGAGAGACCTTTCATTGAACAATGAATGCATGAAAACCGAGTTAGATCTCCTTGATGAACTTAGAGAGAAGGCAAGAATAAAGGAAGTAGTCTGTAAGCAAAGGGCGGCTCACAGGTATAATGCTAAGGTAAATCTGAGGAGTTTTCAGCAGGGCGACCTCGTTTGGAGAATGACTGGTGATGCTAGGTAGAATCAGACAGATGGCAAGTTTGCTGCCAACTGGGAAGGCCCGTACAGAGTCAGCCAGATGTTAGGCAAATGAGCGGTTAGGTTGGAGCAACTGGATGGGGAGCAGATCCCCAACACCTGGAATGCAAACCATCTCAAGTTTTATTTCAGTTAAAGTTACAAGTTAGTTTGATTTTATTTTTATTATTCAGACTTTTGTGTATTGGCTAACTTTTTCAACGTTGTACTCTTTCCTACCTATGGCATTTTTTCCCTAAAGAGGGTTTTGGCCAAGGAGGTTTTAACGAGGCACCGCACACAATAAGAATCACAGTTCTCTTTTACATTCCGCGCATAAGGTTTTACATCCCATGCAGCCGACCGAAAGACGACCCAACTTAAGGTACTCTTGGCCTACCATGAGACCTCCATTCGCGATCAAACTGGTCGACCGAAAGGTGGCCCAACTTAAGGTGCTCTTGGCCTACCATGAGACCTCCATTCACGATCAAACCAGCCGACCGAAAGGCGGCCCAACTTAAGGTACTCTTGGCCTACCATGAGACCTCCATTCGCGATCAAACTGGCCGACCGAAAGGTGGCCCAACTTAAGGTGTTCTTGGCCTACCATGAGACCTCCATTCGTGATCAAACTGGCCGACTGAAAGGTGGCCCAATTTAAGGTGCTCTTGGCCTACCATGAGACCTCCACTCGCGATCACGCTGGCCGACCGACAGGTGGCCCAACTTAAGGTGCTCTTGGCTTACCATGAGACCATTCGCGATCAAGATGACCCACCGAAAGGTGGCCCAACTTAAGGTGCTTTTGGCCTACCATGTGACCACTCGCTATCAAGATGGACGACCGAGTGGTGGCCCAACTTTAGACGCTCTTAGCTTGCCACGAAACCATTCGCGCTATTATACTGATCGATAAAGAACTCGTGTTTCAATCTTCAAGTTAGCATTGATTATCGGATTCTTATGCGCGACCGAGCGTTAATTAATTGCCAAGCGTATTAGTCGATGATAAACAGATTATACGTGTAACAGGTCATTATCATTCCAAAAAAACCGACCGATAAGGTCATTGTTATACACAAGTGTGGCAAAAGAAACAAAAAACTGGCCGAATACAAGCCATTAAAAATTTACAAAACAGTAGTCCGACAGTATCACTTCAGGGTCTGGTTGATCCCCTTCAGCAGCCGGACGCCCGCCATCCTCGTCATCCTCGCCCTCCTCATCCGGCACATCTATTGCCGACACCAACTCGTTCCGGTAGATATCCTTACAATTGTCAAACTTACCCTCATCGATTGGAATCTGGTAGAAGAAGGCCGCTTGCCTCACGGCCCGCATGAAGCCCAAATCATGTTGTTCAAGGACGAAGCCTTTGAACTCCACCAGATCATCCTCGGCTTTCTTCCGTTGTAACCGCTCTTCCTCCAGGTCCAGGGTAAGCTTGGTTACTTCGTCGGTCAGATCCGCGATATCTAGGCTCAGGTGTTCCACCCGGCCGGCAGCGACCCTCTCCTTCTCCTCGGCCGACCAACATTGCTCCTTCAGCGAGCGATTCTCCTCTCTCAGGTCTTCTACTAGCTTCTTTAGGCTCAGAATTTCACCTTTCGCCCGCTCATTGTCTGCATGGGCACCTTTCAGAGAAGAGGAGCCTTCGGCCAACTGGTTCTTCAAACTCTCTATGGCCGCGGAGTCATCCTTCATCAATTCCTCTCCCGCCACCCGACTCAGCAAAAGCGCCCGGGCATTCACCTCCAGTAAAGCATCCCTGAGCTCTTTGCAGGTAGCGGGAGCGAATTGATTCTTTTTATAGTCATTCAGCCCGATGACTACGCGGTCGACCACCATTATCTTTTTGTTTAAAAAATTACAAGTGGTGGCCTTCTCCTGATCAGTGGCCCCCTCCTTGAGGCGTTTGGGCTACCGCTGGGAGGATGATCGGTCGGAGCTGCGTTTGGATTTTCTTTTTTCTAACGGCCCAGGCTGGCCGGCAGGAGAAGGAGGCACTACGGCCAGGGGCTCCGCCTTCTGAGGGGCAGGTGTTCGGGGGATGGATTTCCCTTTGTCTTTCGTTGGCGGCTTGCTCTTCCCGGCCGGGGCAGAGGACATCAGATCTTTAAACACCTTGTTCATGACAGGCGTCCGGGAAGCAAGTATATCTGCGAGGAAACCACACGGCCAGTAATCATTAAAATGCCATAATCAAAGAAATATAAAACGTACCGAATACGACGCTCGCCGGATCTTCACACCAATAGGTGTTGAGGATATCTCGGGCGGGAATACCCCTCGGAAGGGAGTCAAGCACGGAAAGTGTAGAGCTATCCTTCGCCGATAATCCCGATCGAGGCCAAAATGAGGCGCGAGCAGGGGATCTTCTCCAATACAAGGGAAACTTAGGCTCCTCCCCGTCAAATATATATCCCCGGCCGACCTCCCCGAAGGTAATCTTAATGAATGTATCCTTAAAGTGTTTATAGGAGGACGAGAAGTGCTTAAACAGACAGTTGCGCACCTGGCTAATAAGAGACAACCAACCTACACTTTTTCCCGGCCGGCTTTGGTAATGGGTAAAGAATAAAGGAATGGTAGGAGTAAGGCATAGGGCAGCGCAAACAAACTGAAACGCCCTAACGTACGTCCAGCCGTTAGGGTGCAACTGGGTGGGAGCAACGTTTAGGTAACGGAGGACGTCCGTGCAAAAATCATCAAACGGGATGACAAGGCAAGAATCCTTCATCACCCATGCATACATGAAGAAGAAGTCTGCAGGGTAAGATCCCCGACCGTCAAATACCCGGTCGGTTGTCAGGCATCTACGCAGCGAAAAGGCATGGTTCGGGACGGACAACTCTACAATATCCTGGACGTCGACTAAGTCCCTAAGAGCGGCAGTGATGAGGTATTTGGAATACGCCGTCCGGACGTCCTGGACCACCCAGTCATCATTAGAAGGGCTAACTTCGTTAGCATCTTCCACGTTGTTACTGGAGGCCGAAGACTCTGCCCCCTATTCTCTACCATAGGTTCCTCTATTCTCCTCCCCTCATCTCTACCAGCAGAAGAGCTACCCTCATCGGAGGTACTACCTAGCGATTCCAATACGGCCGACCCCCTGCTCGGCAATGTTCCTACGGTCATTCGAGGAAGACCGACTACTCGAAGAACCAGAAACGAAATAAGAATGCAAAAAGTAAGAAGCCATGGTTACCTCAGAGGATGGCAATGGACGACCGAAGACTTGGCGGAGCTACTCGGCTTAAGAAATGAAAACGACAGCGAATGCCGGGATCCAAGGGCTATTTATAGCCAAAACGTGGGGTGACGTGGCCGCACCTGCGTCGTCGGATTTATCCCCTCCCAACGACTCAGATCCATGCACCCATCACTTCATGCACGGAACCCGAGAGGCGCGAAGCTACAATACGAGCAAATCCAGCACTACAATCCCTCTCGGTCGGCCCCACTGACAAATACGAAAGTTTGATCGGCCGGTCACATTTAATCCTTTTCGGCCACTTTCATGCCCTCAAGGACTGGGGGGCCTATGTACTATACGGCCAACCGACCACTGTGGGCCAACCGAAATATGTCCTCGGTCGGGACTCACCATAGAGTCAACCCTAAATAACCATCTTGTGATGAGCAAGTGGGGTATGTCAGAAACAGGAATATTGCAGGTAAGCATAAATCGTAATTGAATATCCTGTAATTAATATCCGTTATGTCAGAAACAGAAATATTGCAGGTAAGCACAAATGGTAACTGAATATTCTGTAATTAATGTTTGTTACGAAATCATATATATAACAGAAGAGAATGGGCCCAGATCCATTAAGCCCACTGTTACACTTATAAATACAGGCTCAATCATCTCAAGCCAGGGTATCTCTAAACTCTGATCTCTATTCCTGCACACTCTAACATTAAACTGACTTGAGCGTCGGAGTGCTTGTAGGACCCCCCTCCTGGGACGGTGGATTTCAGAGCATTCGGTATGCTAAGAAGCAGTTCTTAGAGCAGACAGGGAATCAGCACGAGGAGATATTGTTGTTGCTAGAGCCAACCGGTCCTGTGCGATAACATTACTTATTTTCTATGTTTCAGTTAGGTACCCCTAAGCCTCACAAGTTCCAAATTAATTATCAATGTTATTTATTTCTTTTCATGTTCAATATTATTCTTTATACTGATTTCTAATTATAATTTCTTTGTATTTTATGCTGTGAATTTTTTTGTTATTATTTCCACACATGATCACGTTGTGATTTATTGGTGTACTTTTTGTGGCTGGAGGATTTATTTCTTGAGGATTTAAATGGGTAGAAGTTATATATGGTTGGTTGGAGGTTGATATTATGATTGTTCATTTATCTTGATTATTCACTGCTGTTGTTATCCCCATATTATTTACAAGTTACTGAAATTTTTATTCTCATATTACTTATATATTTATGGTGATTTATTCGAAAAAGGAAAGTTTGATATTCCTAAATTACTTGGAATATTTACCATTTACCACTTTTATTGTTTTAAAATGAAATTATTTGAAAAATGTATCTATATCTCACTTTTCCCTCTCTTTTCTTGTTGTTAAATATGAACTAAATCAAATGATAGATTGAAGATAAATGAATGCCCCCAACACCTCCATTTTTTTTACAGCAGATATTTTTGCATTTTTTCATGGGAACAGCTGGAGCACCAATGTAGTGGAGAATTTAGCAACCTTTAGGGGAACAACTCATTCTATTTTTATGTTTGTTCAGTCTGACAACGTTCCTCTAGTGTTGGACAGTCCTATAATTGTAACTTTCTTTCTACCTCCTACAGTGTACAATAATATAAGGTAATGATCTCATCCAAAGTGTTGTATATATTAAAATTCTGTAATATAAACTTTAGGTGAAGTAATGATTTTGTACAATAAATTTAATAGTCATATAAAATATATGTATAGTCTAATGTGATTATGTAATATGAAATTTATACAAATTAATGGTATTTATTATAAATCTGTATTTTATTATAGAAAAAAATGATTATATATATATTGGCAACTCCCATTTGGCCTCTCGGTCATTCCATCTCTCAACCAATCATCTCAGTAAAAAAAAATATTTACATATGTATGGTACCTGGATTCTATTATATTAAATTCTCATATTTTAATTATTAAATGATTTCTCCACTGGTTAAGTTATATATATATATATATATATATATATATATATATATATATATATATTTATTGTTTTTTTATAT
>Ga0209489_108506_pt1 | contig 13900 bp, 3 predicted proteins | sample SiratrowhiteBW_FD_187527 | JGI IMG/M metagenome (GOLD analysis project Ga0209489, IMG submission 187527) | Root nodule microbial communities of legume samples collected from California, USA - Siratro white BW (SPAdes) (version 2) | ecosystem: Host-associated > Plants > Roots > Nodule | place: USA... | reverse complement strand
AAAAAAAAAAAAAAAAAAAAAAAAAAAAAAAAAAAAAAAAAAAAAAAAAAAAAAAAAAAAAAAAAAAAAAAAAAAAAAAAAAAAAAAAAAAAAAAAAAAAAAAAAAAGGTAGTTTTGTTAAAAAAAATGAGAAAAAAAATATGAAAAAGAAAGTAAAGTGGGACTTACATTTTCTTTATCATTTAACAAAAGAAAGTGAAAAAAAAATTGTTTACAACATAACCTAACCAATTATGTTGTTTAATTGATTTATTTTTAAAATATTAATAATTAAATAAATAAATAAAATATCAATATCAATAAATATTTTATTTTTTTATCACTTATTTATTTTCTTACTCTCTTTTAATTCTTTACAATTAAATAAGCTTTATCTTCACTTTTTTTTTTCTCTCACTTTCTCTATTTCTTTTAGCATTAATGGGACATTAATTACTACAAAACATAATTGCACTTGGCAGCTACCAAAATAAAGAATAAGTAGGGGTTCCCATAAACCCCACGTTCCTTTGTCTTTTTCTCTCTTCAAAATGCACTCATCAATCATCCAAAAATCAATGCCATTTCATTTCATGTAAATGCATGGTCCAACAAATAGGAACTTATTTGTTTTAACTTGTATGTTTCTTTCCCTCAGCTTCTCAAACCTTATCAAACAAACCCTCTTCACAAAATACATTATTCGATTTAACATGATATGAAATAAATGACATATAAGAATTTAGTTTGGTGATAAAGGTGGAAGGAAATAAAGGATAGATTGTGAGTTTAAGTTTATTTCACTAATAAAAACTGATAATTTTATATTTGTGGAGCCATATTTTAACCAAGTTTTTGTTTGTATTTAAACTCAATCTAGATGTATAAACATTTTATAAACTTTAGGTGACCGTGGGACTCAAATTCATTATCTTAACTATTAGTATAATAATTTTATATTTTATTTTATTTTAATATTTCCATTAAATGGAATGAAATCGTGTAAATTAATTTATATAATAATTTGTATTATAAGGAATAATGCATTTCATGAGAGTAAGAGTGAATTTTACGGATTTTTTTAACATAAGTATATATTCAAATAAAATAAAGAGGACTAAAGAAACAATTAGGAATTCATAAACTCTAACAGTACATTCTAAAAAACTTTAGAAATTATAGTCTTAAACTCCTTAGTAAACCGCTCTATTTCTGATGAAATATTGTTCAGTTAATCAAACAAATAGTTTTTCAAGACACATTCTAAATTAACGTGCACTAAAAGAATTTGTTAAGATGTTAATTCAGTTTTGAAACTCGAGTTGACGTCGGAGCCAAATTTCAATTATATGACATGAGTGTCTCTTGCTTTTAATTTTCTGCTTTTTGTTTTGTTTTGTTGTCATATGTACGATATACTGGTGTTATCTATTTGTAGGATAAAGTGGAATCGAACTTCTTTGTTTTTACCGTTGAAAATTGATCCATGTACTCCTTTCACATCAAGCACCATATTCTTATCATGTATAATCCCATTATTAAAGTTAAAGTTAGTAATCCTTGTCCTATTAACGATTTGTGGTACTAATATTTTTGGGTAGAGAATTGTTCTATAAGTTTATATGAAAATAGAAAGTAGCTAAAATATAAGTTAAACAATAATAAAAGTGTTAATAATTTGAGTAAATTTGAATTTAAATTTCTTAATTAATATGTAAATTTTGTGAATAAAAAATATAAGTATTTTTTCAAGTATAAATATGTAAATGACAAAAACTTGTTGGTAATTTGAGATCACATATAAATTGCAAGCCACATAATTTCATAGTTAATTTGGACGTAGGTAAAATTGAGATAATTTTTTGTCTACGAGAAATATGATCTTGTAGGTAACACATACAGGGTTATCTTATGTAGGTAACTTTTTTACCTTTTTATATCCGTGGATAAATTACACATTATTGTTCATCCGTAGGTATGCACCTACCAATTATTGGAAAGGAAAACAAATTAGAAAAGTAAAAAACACTAGAAAATGGATAGACGATTATTTCTTAGTGACAAAGGTTACAAAATCGTAGCAGTGAGGGTTGGGTCTAAAAACGAAGTTGAATTGATCAAGATCGCAGGCTTTGATTCAGTTCTGTAACGAATGATCGGATTTAACACTTGCTTGAAAGGTTGAATGGTTATAGAGCTTCATTCAATGATTTGGGAATTTAGAGACTAAGGCAAATTGAGAATGTCTAAAGTCAAATGTCTTTTTAGAATCTCTAAGATGCCTTAATTTGTATTTGTATTTTCCGATGCATGTCATCTCATATGCTCGACAACTTTAGAAGACAAGCATCCTCTCTAAGTGTGGCTTCAAAGGAAAATACATTAAAACCTTTGCAAGAATCTTCTTTCATTTATTACCTATGGCACGACTAATTGTATTTTCTTTTTTTTTTCATCTAGATGTTTTACATTTCTTACAAAAATCCTTATTTGTGTCTTCTCCTAAGTACAACATGCAAGCATCAATTTTGGTGTGATGAAGACCAAACTTGTTAATGATTTTCTTCACATCACAAAATAAGTGTGGAATTTCTGCATGTTCAAAGGCATCTAATATTGTTGTTTATATGGGTATATCTCATTTTTTTCTTTGTTTCTTTATAATTTATGAATTGTGTATGAACATCCAAATGAAGTTTCAACAATCCTTTAATGGATGGTGACTCAACCTAGTATTTTAGAGACTTGGGTAGGACACATGCTAATGAATGGTGTCCCAACCTAGCCTCCAAAAGGATTTGGCAAAACTAGAGTGGGCAAAGACTCTAGTGGCGGGTTTAGCTTTGACTGAACTCCATCGAAGGAGTTGAAGAGAAGAAGAATGACCCAGGGAACTATTCATCATACCCCGACCTTCATTCTCTTGGCTAGGAAGAGTCACAAGCAAGGGTCTTAGCCAAAGGAGACAAGAAGTAATATCTTAGAACTTTAATTTCTATTTTAGTATGATAGATCAAAATATTATGTAAAAAGTTTATATATTCCTTGGATCAAGAATATACTAATTTCAATTACATATCTTTGTTGTAATTAGATGATACAAGGAAGATGTATACAAGATGGAAAATATTCAGGATGGATATAATAATCTGATTTAGAAGTATCCCATTATTTGTTTAACCTTGTATATTATTCTATTCATTTTAATTTATCCTTCATTTAATATCATGTACTCTTTCATATGCCTATCTAACTCTTTGACAATTCCATTTCTAGCTCCTTATGTTTAACTTGTTTTATTCCTTATGATATCATTTGTTTAATACCCTTTAATTGATTATTTCTTCAAATTTTGATTTCTTGGTGATATATTGTCTAAACTTCATAAATTATTTTATTTGTCCTATTGATTCTTTCATCTACCTAACATTTGAAGGATTATTTCTTCATATTTCTTAAATGGTGTTTGGTTCAATATTATATATATATTGGTCTGACTATTGATTAACTCTTTCATCAATTGTTTTGAACTACCTTATTTGATTTACTTTTATTTTATGTCTTATTCTTTAACTTCTCATTCATCAAATACTTTACTTGGTCTATTAAGTGTCATCTAATAGATTTTGGGTCTACATTATATTTATTATACCTTGACATTGCTTTATCATCTTTTATCAATTCGCCGTCAATATTTTTTCTAATGATTTTAGGATTTAGTAGACAAAGTCTTCCTTTTCTTTTTATTTTTGTTGTGATTCATTTCATCTATTGGATTTGTGATGTTTCTTTCATAATATATATATATATATATATATATATATATATATATATATATATATATTAGAAAAAGTACGTCACTAAAAACAAAGATATGTTAAAGCAAGGTAAGCTTAACAAAAACTCCACTAATTTCAAAACCTGTAAGAAAAGATTAATTAACAATTCATGTAAATAAATTTAAATTAAAGTGAATTTAGGTATATATAAGACATTAAAAATTATGAAGTTCTCCGTGAATTGAATTGTGTTTGCATATTCAACTATACCATAAGACTCATTCGATAATTTAATATGAATGGATTTAATTTTGTGAAAGATAACAAAATGAGATTTGATGTGAGTGACATAGTCAGTATCATTAGTGCCTAAAATCTAACAAATTTACCTATTTGTGCTTATGGTTCCTGTTTAGATAACTTGCACTATTATTGTAAACTTTATTGATATTGTGATTAAATTATTCTTGCAAAAGACTCAATAATTTTTGTACTTTCTTAATAGTGAAGGGAGAATTTTTCTTGTTTCAAATCTTGAAAATTCTTATGCTCACTTTTTTTGTTTAAAACATTTGTATCATATATTTTTTTATACCTAGGAGGATATCCCTGTTTAGAATAATATTCATCAATGGTATGGTCATCTTCTAACAATAGGTGCATTGTTTTCCTTTAGTAGAAAAGTGACCTTTATTTTTGCCTCGGCCTCTCTAATTGCCTCCCTTTCCTTCAGATCTCTAACCATTTTGCCTTTCTATTGTATTCCAATTGCTTTATTTTTCCTGCAACATTTACTAACGCCTGTGTTTCATATGAAATATTACCTTAAATTTGTCTTGTTGTATAATTAAAGACAAAACTCGGTTGGTATTTAAAAGATGTTTCATCAATAGGACTTGAGTCTTGATAGTATTATACGATTCACTAAGTCCTTTCAAGAAACACATCACATATTTTGATTTCCTATACAAGCAGTGATTTGGACAAGGCACAACTACATAGTATATCACAAATACAATATGGTATAGGCCTTAAAAATTTAAGTTCTTCTCAAAGAATCTTGAGATCAATATAAAATTGAGTCACACTTTGCTCTCCTTATATATAACTGAAAGTATTTTTACATAAATCTCAAATTCTAAGATAGTCATCTTTTGAAAATCTTTCCATTCTCATATATTTTTGGCAATGTCAATATAAATCATATTTTTAGTAATTTAGGATGAAAGAGTATGTGTGATCCAAGAAATATTAAGCATTACATCTTTTTTGAGTCTCAAAAGATAAGATTGTTGTGTTTTGGAATAGAGATGCTTACATCAATAAACTTTAGCTTGGCTTTTGAGAGAAAGACATATTTCATGCTTTTATTCAAAAAATATAGTTAATTTTATTGAGTTAGAAAAAGACTAAGAGAGTTCTCTCATGGATACAGATAATAAGGACCGGAGAAATTTAAGATAAAATTCATGGTTAATTGAATTTTTGTAGTTGCATACTCTATGATAGAAAGAAAACAAAAGAGAAAACTTGTTCTAATAGCATATTGCATATTGTAGGTATTTTAATGATGACCAATCTTGATTTGTATCTTAATAACAGTGGTAATACTATACGAAAATCGGTGCATAAAAAACAGTAGGACACATAGGAAAGTAAAACATGTTTTCATTTAAACTTAAAAAAGGATATATAGAAAGTCAACCAACTATATAAAGAACTGATATATAAAACAGATATTTGATATAAACTCAAACTTAAAAAAAATAATAAAAAAAAACCCTGACAGCTTAACAACCCTAATAGTTTAGTCTCAATCTTTCACCTTGCGTGAAAACGAAGACATATAGCCCTTTTTAAGATTTCAAATGATAGTGAGCTAAACCTATAAAAATAAGGACATATAACCCCTACTATACAGCTAGACAAATACCTTACTATATAGAGTTTATCATTGAAATTGATGTTGAGAATTAATGACACGGGTAATATCACAACTGAGATAATAAACGTAATAACAAATTAAATATAAAAAAAATCGAGTACCATTATGGAAGGATTAATCACAAAAATTCTAAATTTATCATGAACTAAAATTTTAGAAGTGTACTTAAAATTATATACTTAGGACCAAAACAGAAGAAAGGAGCAAAATTTGTGTATATTTTATCAAAAGGTTACCTTTAGCCTTGACCACTTGCCCACTGAAATTGTGGTCCTTCGTTTAATATTTATTTTAGAGTAATTCTGTTATTTATATAAAAATTTAATTACACATTTTAGACGTACGAAAAAAAAACAGTTTGAACCGCCTTATTTTAAAACTACACATTTAGAATCAAACCAATTTGATAAAGACAAACTAAATGTTTTTTTTAAATATATTTTTATAAATATCAAATCGGTGGAAAGAGAATTTTTTTTACAATTTAATATATTGACAATTGAACCATTTCTAATTTTGATATAGTTTTTTGTGTTATCTCGGATAGAATTCTACTATTTTCGTTTTATATTTATTAGAATTGGTATTTTTTTATTAAATTAAACTAGTATAACTTTATTAATATTATATGGCCAATAATTCTATAGAAAAAATTATCAATCCAATTATTAAATTATATTTTTTATAATAGTAATTTTTATATTAAATTTATTAAAATTAAACTATAAAATAAAATGTTAAAATATTTCATATTACATTATATTATATTATATATATATAAAATATCGATTTTTGATTTATATGAATCAAACCTCAAATCATTTATGTCAATGTAAAGTTATATATACATATATATGATTTTATGAAAAAATATATATAACTTTAATTTAAAAAATATATTTGATGAATTTTGAAGTGTCAGTTTAATTGAAATATGAAAATCCAAAGTAATGTCTAATATAAATTTAAAAAAATAAAAGAAAATATTTAATAGATAAATACTGAATAATATAATATTTAGTGAAAATTATACTGGTAGAGTTTGATCTCTTCTTTATAATTTTTCATAATTTATTTTTAAATCTAATGTTTCCAATTAATGAATATGCTTGAGAATCTGAGACAAATCAATCTAAGAAAGGTACCTTCCAGACATACTCTTACATGGAAATTTTTTTAAACAAAAATTGTTGTTTTAATATCAGACAATGTGCAGTACACAGATTTTACATAGTTTTGTTTTATTGCGGCTGTGGAAATATTTAGAAAGATATTATTTTTATTGTGATGGAAAATCACAAGTTGGATTACCCATGATTTAGAGATTGAAAAAGCTCATGGCCGGTGCATACATAGTATTATTACAGATGCATGAAAAACGTGGTTTAAATATATTAGGTTGGTCGAAAAGTGATTAATTGAGAATAGCGTTTTGCTTTGAAACTCTTCATTGAGTAAAGTCCAACCAATCATTCTTTAAACAACCACAACCACTACTACAATACTCACTCTGGTTATCATTTTTGTGGGTCACTCACTAACATCGATGCCTGCACCAAACATCTGAAACCGATACCTAAGAGAACAACACCTTGCCGACAGGAACAATTTATTATGGATGTTTTTTCTTCTTTGTGCATAAATATTCATGAAATAAATTAATATCGATATTAATAAATTCATATGGTGTGTAATTTGCTAAGATATCTCACGTTGATGCAACAAGTGCGTCTTTTTATTTTATTTCAATTACTGAAAATTGTGGTTTGCTTTATTTTTGTAACTTTTCTTTTCAGTCCACTACAATTGGGCCTCCATTGACGTTCTTCACTTGAACTTCTCCAGCCAAATTCTTCTTACACTCCCATGATTTCATCTTAACACCTAATGCAAGAAGTGAAAATATCATTTTACCCCTAATAAATAAATGAACCTTCCTACACTTCTCTTCATCTTCTTCATTTTCTTAGGTGGATCTTCCTTATCTTCTTCATCTTTTTAGGTGTTATTACAAGATGAATTATTTTCGTAATCACATGTGCATTTTAGGTCTTTAGTGAACGAATTCAACTCTTTAGTTCTAATTTTCTTATTTCACGAATTTCACGAATTTTTAAGATGAGTTATTCTTTCTTAATTAGAAAATTCTCGATATCAGAAGATGTCTCTACAAATACTTTATTTAATCTTAAATAGTCTAAATAAGATAGAGTTTTTATATCAGAGTAACATTACCTTTAGCTCTTTATTAACATTTTTATTTATAGGTTTACAATTAGACCTTCTTTACAGGCTTAGGACCCATGTATTAAGATGTCCTAACCTTGTTTATGATCTCCGATTAGATCATACTAAACTGCCTATTAGTTGGTGTTTTTTTTTTCTGAAAGTCTGTCGGTCAAAGATACACTCATCGAAATATTTCAGTGACAGAGTCGACCATCCGTCTATCAAACAGGTAGTAGATTAAGTGTATCCCTCTTAATCTTTCTCAGTTACATTCCATCTTCTCTAACTTTTTTTTAGTTAAATTTCACTATCTTATTCCTTTGCTAAAAATTGGATTTTTACCTTTTTCTTGAAGATAGGATCTTGCTTCATATGAAAAAAATATAAAAAGAAATTGTATTTGAATTACATAATCTAGAATACAAATAATTATAAATTTAACTTCCAGTATGGAAAATTTTCAAATTTTACATTCAATAATTAAAAATTTGAAAAAAGTATTTTTGATATTTTTGGAAGTATGGGTGCATGAGGAAAACATTGGGGTGCAAAAAGAATTTGCCTTTTAACCAATGTTTAAAAGGCGTTGCATTATGTATTCTCATGTTTTTAAACCTGTACCCCCATCAATAGGAAAAATAATAAATTTGTCTTTAAAAAAATATATTTTGGATTGTATATTGGATATATATTTTCAGATTAAAAACATTTTTTAAAATATACAATTTAAAATATATTAATATATTTCGAATTATATAATTCGATAATTCATTCTCTAATACATATTTCATAATGTATTTCTAGATCGAGCGTAATTGTTGTTGTGATCTGTGGAGGTTGGATGAACAATGCAGCTTCCTCCTCTTCCAAGAGAACCAAAGAGGAAAGTTGCCTAAAGAGAATATATCAGAATCAGAATTCAAAATACAATAAATATGGAATACAATCCATAATGCAAATTCGTATTTCGACTATAAAAGAAATGCATTTAACATTTTAAATCGTATACATCTAAAACTAAAACTCAAATATAAATTTAGAATATTTAAATTTATAGGGATGCAAAAGATAAATTTATAATATTTAAATCTATAGGGGTGCAGGTTGAAATCAGGCCGTGCAGTAAGAAATGATCTTAATAAAAGAGGCTAAGCCCAACAAGATTTTACAAATTTAGCAGCGTTTTAAATTCTATGGCATAACATGCTAGTAAAAGTTAATATCTGATTGGCCAGGGTCCTTTTTATTAAGTTAAGTAATATTAATTTATTATAAATTTTAGGATGTTAAATGCATACATAAGTATAAAGCAATATTTAATTTCAATTTGGATATAGTAATTATACTCAACAATTTTTTCTTAAAATAAATTAATTTAGTTTAAATTTGATAGTCATAGCATACTCATAATAATAATAATAATAATAATAATTAATAATAAATATTTCAATTTTCAATTTTCTTGTAACAATTTTTGTAATTTATAATAAAATTTGGTTTAATTTAAAATTAAAGATAATAGCAATTCATAATAGTAATTCATTTTTTTAAATATAATATTAAAACCCAATCACACTCTCATAAATTTGAGTATCGAAATCAGTACATAGTGAGGGGAAGAAAAAAAATGTGAAAAGTGTGTTTATTAATAGAATAGAGTGAGTACTCGTATTTTATAACATACAAATAGAATTGATTAAATAGAGAGAAAATAAGAAAGACAATATTGTTTTTTAAGTAAACATTTTTCTTTTTCTTTTTTAATTTATGTTGGTTTTCTCTCCTTCCTTTTCTCTCTTTCTTTTTAAAAATAATGCTAGAATAATATTTGGATGTAAATCTTGTTGTATAAAATTAAGATGAGATTATGTATCTAAATAAGTACACAAGTAGTTCAACAATATTAAGTGACCTTTACGTAGTTTATAGAAGTAAAAAATGTAACATTTCAAATTAACATTAATATATTTTAATAAGTGATTTAAATATATATATATATATATATATATATATATATTACAATCTATTCAATAAAAATTTAAATTAAAATGTATTTCTTTTCGTAGAAATTTTAAAATAAAATATATTTACATATGAAGAGTTTTTTGAAATATGTAAAAAAATTCTGAAATAGATTCAATTAAAAGCGTTATTGACTAACTCATCTGCAACATTACCTGCTCTTGTGTATAACATGATTATCATAGATAAAAGAAAAACAAACATATCAATACAAGCAAGAAATGACAAACTAGTAATTAAAAGATTTTCCATATTATCTAAATTGATCACACACATCAAACCCATCTAATAATCTTAACTCTCGACATTAAACAATATAAACAAACTTAATTCTATTTCTAAAAGACTCAAGCGTTGAATAGACTTTGAAATATGCACCTGTTATACAACTCCTCCAAACTGTGAATCTACACAACTCCCAATTAATGAATCAATAATCTTGTATGACAGGATTAGTCCCTTTCAGATTTTTTCGACCAGCTATATTTCAAGTTGAAGTCACTCAGTTCAAACCTCCTTCAACTCTCACCATCTAATATTGTTCATCTATCATCTATTTGATTTTTAATATTAGTAGAGTCGTGATTTCAAGATCATTAGATAATACACATCCTATTACATCTAGAGAAGGATATTTTCTTTTCTGAAAATATTATATTTCAATCACAAATCACTTATATTTTAAATCATGTCATATATTTGAAGTTTCTACTCATACATTCATATACTTTCTAATTTCAAGGTTAAATATAATCTTTAATATTATTCTATCTCAATGTTATTGTATTCATGCAATTAATAACTACTAAATTTGAAATTCAACTAAAAAGTAAATAACATTAATTAAAAAGTGAAGATAAAAGAATAACTAATTAAAAACTCAACCACTTTAAATATTGTAACTAAAAATCCTAGAAATCAAATAGGGTTTGAATGGTAAGAGATTTGAAATGTAAGAGGTAGGTAATACAATAATTGTGAGGCAGGTGGTAAATTATGTGGTGCGACAGAGGGACAGCGTTGTGGTGTGGGGACCATGTCCCGTGATCAAACAAAGGCAGACATCATGTGAAGGGCTGTTTCTCCCATGTCACCTCCTCCATCCTCTCTGCCGCATCACGTGAACTCTCTTTCATAAATCTTATCTATTTCTAAATATTTCAATGTCTTTATTAATTATATTTTACTTCTATCAAAAATTTCTATTATTATGTGACAAAAAAAAACACACATTTTATATCCCTAAAATATCATAAATATATATTTTTAGATTAATGGTAAAATCAAAGTACCTGTTGTCGTCATCTTGACGCATTGGTTGAACTGAAAACAAGCATTTATTTCGTGTCTTCAATTTATGTATTGCACCTGCTTCTTCATTTTAAATTAAGAGTTAGCAAATCAACATTTTGTACTTTAATTAAGACACTTATTCGATATTTAAATTTTGGTAGCGTAAATAAATTATATTAAAATGGAGGAATCCATACCTTGTTTGTATTCAGTCTCTAATGATGTCACTGTCTTTTATTTTTTAAAATGTTTTTTTCTAGTAAATTATGGCTATAAAAATTTATCAGTTTTACGATTAAGTATTGACAAATTGTTTTATTTTATTTAAAAGCTAACTGTTTTTACTTTGCTCGTAATATTAAATTAGTTTCCTTTTCTCAAATGCTTGTGATTTGATTAGATAAACTAAAGAAAATAAAATTATAGAGAAGAAATGAGAAATAAAAAACTAAAAAACTTCCATTATTTAGACGTGTGTTGGAAAGATAGAAAAGAATAAAGAATTTTAATTACGCATTTTCAATACCATTTCTCTTTTTATATATGTATGTTGTGTTTTAAATTTTATTATTTTTTAAAATTATTATTAATAAATAAGTATATTTTTTATTATTTTTAAATTTTATTATTTTTAAAATTATTTGATTATTTTATATATGTATGTTTTTTTACTTTATCATATATATTTATTCACTTATATGATATACTTCAAATATTTTATAAATTACCTATTATTAATAAATAAGTTAATAAATCACTTACGAATAAAATCTAGTAACTCATTTTTTATTATATTTCAATGTTTCCAAGAATTTCAAAAGACTTCATAGAATTACGTCATCACTTAAAAATAAAATTATCAAAGTCTCATACTTTCAATATTTATAATTACTTTTCTAATCATTATTTTTTTACACTAACTAGCATTAGAAGATTATTTATGAGTAAATTTAGTGCATACTTCATTTCTCACTATCATTCACAATTCAACTCACAAGGACTGGAGTTTCTATTTTATGACTAACTCCACCAAAAATGTTCAAATTCTGTGAATAACATTTAGTATCTATCATGTAGCAGCTTCATTAAAAGTATTTGGTAAACCACGTATGTTCATGGTCATGACAAGAAAAAAAAAATGAGGGTTAAATAAAGCTTTGAGCGCACTTTCCAAGGATTTTGCAAAATGGTTGATAGCAAATGCTTTTGAGAATAATTATTTCTAATGTTTTGTTTGGATCCAGCGATATCCTTTTCATGGAGTTTGGAGACACAGATTAATGTAACATTGTTAATGTTTTCACATAAAGGTCACTTATTTCCAACAATAGAAAGTGGAAAGTTGGTAAGGGAATAGCATTATTGGTTGCATGATGTAAAGAGAGGCAATAGATGTGCAAGAGCAATTTTTACATGTTTATCCTTGTAAAATTCGTGAAGAATGATCAGAATTTACAGAAAATTTGATTTTGTATCATGGAATAATTTTTTTATTTCACACATACTAAAGTTGTGTAGAGCTTTATGTGACAATGAAAGTAGATGTCAAAATATTGTTGATTTGAAGTTATTATGAGTAAAAAAATATACTTTTATATATGTTATGTACGATCAATTCAAGTAAGGTTTAATTCTTAGACAAGTCAGTGAAGCTGGAAGATGTGATTTTAAAAGACTATGATACAACGTCGATGGTAGTGATAGTTAGGATTAGTTCAAAGTCCAAACTAAAAATAATTGGTTTAGGTCTCAAAAGTTAAAAAAAAAATAATACTAATGTTATTATAAAATTAAAAAATATTTATTTTAAAATAATAGTTAAGTATAATTTTTAATTAAAATATAAAATATTTTAATTGACTATAAGTTGGGTGTTATAAATATTTTTTAATTATTTCAAATTTATATTGATACGGTAAATATTTATAAATACTATTTAATAAATAATATTTTTGGAACTTTCTCTTAGTAAATTAATAATCTTGTTTTAAAAGACATTGACCAGACAAAGAATCTTAAATATTAAAACTTTTTAATTTTTTATCTCTTTCTACTGTTCTATTAGATTCTCGTCATCTATTCATATCTCATTTATTTATCTAATTCTTTCACTTATCTCATTTCTTTATCTAACTTTTACATTTATTTTCTTCCTTTCTCTGACTCTTTCATTAGTTCTGTTTGATTGTCATTAGACCATTATCTAATTTCAAATTTGTTTTCTAATTCTACATTGTGCATTTATGTGTGTGCCTCTATTTGGAGGCTTGGAGCAATATATTGTAGATTGAGGAATTAGAATTTGTGTTGGTTTTTGCCCCTTTTGAGTGTATCAATATCAGGTATAAATCAATATTAGATTGATGAATTAATCTCAAAATCATTTTCTTTTCATTACTGTTTAATTAATTTCAAAATAATATGTGAAAATTCAATAAAGAATATTAGAAATTTAGAATTTATAGATTAAATTTAAATGCTTACCAAAAGATAGAACCCAAAGATAGAAGAAGACTTGACACTTTAAGTCAAGATAATACGATCAAGTTCATTGATCAAGTTCATTGTTCTGACTATCAGGTTTTATTTTTTTAACTTAGTATCGTTTTACATACTTATAAGTTATATTCATTGTTATATATATATATATATA
>Ga0209489_108499_pt1 | contig 13920 bp, 10 predicted proteins | sample SiratrowhiteBW_FD_187527 | JGI IMG/M metagenome (GOLD analysis project Ga0209489, IMG submission 187527) | Root nodule microbial communities of legume samples collected from California, USA - Siratro white BW (SPAdes) (version 2) | ecosystem: Host-associated > Plants > Roots > Nodule | place... | reverse complement strand
AGAATGTTTATCCTCATCTGGTGATTGCTCCACTTTCAACATTACGAAACTGGGAACGTGAATTTGCAACTTGGGCACCTCACATGAATGTTGTATGTATATGTGATTCTTAGTTGTTTTTGCATTTATGTGTTATTGTTCTAAGTGGATGTTGGTTTGTGTAGGTTATGTATTCTGGATCTTCTAAAGCTCGTGCTTTAATCAGAGAGTATGAGTTTTACTTTCCAAAGAATCAAAAGAAGATCCACAAGAAGAAATCTAAACAGATTGTTGGTGAAAGAAGACAAGAAAGGATAAAGTTTGATGTCCTTTTGACTTCGTATGAGATGATAAATTCTGATTCATCATATTTGAAACCTATAAAGTGGGAGTGCATGGTACACTTCCAAGATCTAGAACCATAAAATAAATTTGAAGCATGCCTCTTATTTTTATTTTTGGTTTTGTGAATGATGTGGACAAATGAATTTATATATCTAAATGCAGATAGTTGATGAGGGTCATCGTCTCAAAAACATGAATTCTAGATTATTTTCTTCGTTGAAGCAATATTCCAGCAAACATCGTGTGCTCTTGACTGGAACTCCTCTTCAAGTCTATTTAAACTCATGCTTTGTGCCAATGATGATTTACTTATGATGTCTTGAAATCTTTTAACATGTTCGCTTTCCTGCTTGGGTTTTGTTTAATGTTTATAAAGCAGGTGAGTCTTGTGATTAAAGTGTGAGAGTAGACCACCATTTAGCGACTCTTTTATTTTTTTACATTTTTTTTATCATCACTTTTACTTTTATGATCAACACTTTTATTTAATTTTAATTGAATTATGTAAAAAACTTTTGTTATCTGTTATAGTCCTGGTTTGGCAATTCTTAAATAAAGTGCATGACTAGCTTTTACTATTTTTTCTTTTATTTTTGCCAATGGTACATGCATTGAATTTTTTCGTTGGAAGTTGAAACCTGTTTGACATCTTGTTCCTTGCTTTTCAGAACAATTTGGATGAGCTTTTTATGCTGATGCACTTCCTTGATGGTGGAAAGGTTGGTAGGGGGAATTGTATATTAGATAGATAATATATGATTGGTAAGTTTTTTTAATATATTTTGTTTGGCTTCTGGTAGTTTGGAAGTTTAGAGGAGTTTCAGGAAGAGTTTAAGGATATCAACAGAGAGGAGCAGATTTCAAGACTACATAAAATGCTGGCACCACATCTCCTGCGAAGTATACATCTATCTTATCCTTTGATAATTTGCATATATATTTAGCCCGATTTGACTACTGTCTATGCTCAACATTTGGTACAGAGCATTTAGTCTCTTCATTGAGCTTTTTTCCTATGTCATTTTGTGTTGGCTTCATTGTGTTTCAAGCCAAGCCAGTGGTTATCCCTAGATTTTGTTATGCTTGCAATTTGTTTATTTTTAGAGTATATAGCATAAAAAATCTTAATGTTGATTATCCTAGGTAAGAGAACTAAGTTTTTCTTCGTTACTTTTTTCTGTCAGCTATATGACACTTTTCAACTGTCTCAAACATGTCTAGCTCTCAAATTTAGAAGGAATAATATTTAGAGTGTTCATTATTCTACAGTTATGATGATCTAGTCAGTAATTTGTTTATAAAATATGGTTCAAATCTTTTATGCCACTGCAGGAATGAAGAAAGATGTCATGACAGAACTTCCTCCAAAAAAGGAACTTATTTTACGTGTTGAATTATCCAGTCTGCAGAAGGAATACTATAAGGCAATTTTGACTCGTAATTATGAGATATTAACCCGCCGAGGTGGTGGACATGTAAGATTCATTTTGTGATGAACTGAACTTTTTGGTGTTATATTCTTAACTTAGCTTTAAATGAATGAAAATGAACATGTTAGTAATATTGTTCTCACGAGTTTAGTATGCTTTTAATTCAGGTTTCTCTTGTCAATGTTGTTATGGAACTGCGTAAGCTCTGTTGCCATCCCTATATGTTAGAAGGAGTTCAAGGAGGTCTTAATGATGTCATGAAGGAACCATTAAAGTAAGCTCTCATGCTATATTTATTTCTGAGTGCCATTATCTATGAGGGAAGGCATGCTACCATATTCTGTACCAAGATTATAATAAAAGAATAAAGTTGTTAAGCTAATTAGTGCTAAATCATGTTTTCATTTTTATATGAAGTTTGTAATTGTTAACTTCTGCAACTAAACTAAAGTATTTAATGTTCTTATGTTCAAAGTCATTAACATTAACATTTTTTGTTGATTAATATTATGGTTGATTTACTATTGTTTTCCTTCATTTCTATTTGGTAGGCAATTGCTTGAATCGTGTGGGAAGTTGCAACTGTTAGACAAGATGATGGTGAAACTAAAAGAGCAAGGTCATAGAGTCCTTATATATTCTCAATTTAAGAGAATGCTTGAATTGCTGGAAGATTACTGTTGTTACAGGGTAAGCCACATATCGTTGCTAATACTGTAGATAGAAAGAGATAGATTTTAGAGACTGTTTCTGAGTGAAAAATAAAATTAACTTGGCCTCAACAAATTTACATGCATGATTGTTGCAAACCTATTAAAATGGAATCAGATTTACGAGAGAAAAATAATTAACCATGTCTACTTCCTATGTTAAAATGTATACTGAGTTACCTACGATGGGTGAGAAACTAGTTTGATGTAATTTTTGTTTTGTTATTCACAATTTGCACAAATTTGTATTTTGTATGATATTTAATTTGTTTTCTTTCTCTTTCAAACATCAGCAATGGCAATATGAGAGGATAGATGGGAAGGTTGGAGGTGTTGAAAGACACGTGAAGATAGATTTGTTTAATGCGGAAGACTCTTCAAGATTTTGTTTTCTTCTTTCTACTAGAGCCGGAGGATTGGGGATAAACCTTACTACAGCCGACACAGTTATCATCTATGACAGGTGGAGCTTTACATTTTTCAACATTTTGATTCTGGCATCCATATGATGCCGAAACATTAAGTGTTTGGTTTAAATAGAGTAGTATAGTGTTCGGATTTGCTATGTCTGTTTTCTATAGTTTTGTGTTGTTTACTGTCTATTTTGATTCAATAATTTTTCCCTACAACTTACTGATCCTACTGTCAACTACAGCGATTGGAATCCTCATGCTGATTTACAGGCCATGGCTCGAGCACATCGGTTAGGGCAAACAAAGAAGGTTGGGGTTGTTTTTCATTAATATGTATTTGCATATTGTTGACGTGAAAGGTCACAATAGTTCTTGTGTTGTAGGTCATGGTCTATAGGCTTATAACAAGGGGAACAATTGAAGAAAGAATGATTCAAATGACCAAGAAAAAAATGGTCTTAGAACACCTTGTTGTAGGCAGGCTACAGGATAAAAACATCAAGCAGGTAAGTTTTTATTTTTATAATGACGTTGTACTTCACTTTCATTTCCAAGGAGTTCATGTAATTCAGATTAATTACCTGCTATCTTACTATATATGGTGTTTGTTTGTTTTTTTTTTAAATTAGTATTTATGAAGTTTTGATTGTAGCTGTTGATTGCTAATTGTGATTAGGAGGAGTTAGATGATATAGTAAGGTACGGCTCAGCTGAGTTATTTGCTGGTGAAAATGATGAAGTAGGCAAATCTCGCCAGATTCATTATGATGATGATGCAATAGAAAGGTAATCAAGAACTTTGATTCCCGATGTAAAGTATGGTTAAATTTAAGAATTTTATTTCATTTGTTTCTCTTCATAATAGGTTGCTGGATCGAGATATTGCTGAAGATGAAGAGGCTGCCTTGGATGGGGAAGATGAAGATGCATTACTGAAGGCCTTCAAGGTTTATTCTATTATATAATTTTGCATATGCTTTCTTGTGCTTCACATTATTTCAAATTCTTTGCTTTATTGACTAAATATATTATATGTTATAGGTGGCAAATTTGGAATACATGGAAGATGCTGAGCCAGCTGATGACAATGAATCCTCTGCTTACTGGGAAGAGCTGTTGAGAGAAAGACATCAACAGCATAAAGTTGAAGAGTTAAATGCCTTAGGCAAAGGGAAGAGAACCCGCACCAAATTGCTGGTATGTCGTGCAGGTTTTTATGCTGCTAACAAGTATTAATTTTGGGAAAAATATTGTTTTTCTCATTCTTGTTTAATGAGTTTACACTCACTTAAATACTATAATTTGGTCATATAGTCTTGTGGGATAAACATATTGACGATTTTTCCAATTCCCCTATGATATCTTTTAAGGGGGAAGGTTGTAGTAGTTGGGAAGATCCAAGCTCTGATGATGATGATGACAATTATGAAGTGGATCTTAGTGAAGATGATTCTGATTCAACGGATACTACATCACTGAACCCAGAGCCACTTCCTCTAATGGAAGGGCGAGGAGAAGCACTGAAAGTACTTGGTTTTACTAAAAACCAAAGGGCTCGTTTTGTTAAAATCTTGATGAGGTTATATCCTTATTTGTTGGTTATGGTCATATCTAACCTTATTACATAGAAATGTTTGTTGTTAATATGATTTGGTGAATCAATTACAGATTTGGTGTTGGTGATTTTGACTGGAAAGAGTTTGCTTCCCGCATTAAACAGAAGAGTTATGAAGAAATCGAGGAGTATTAATCTGACATTTTCCATTTAGTTGTTGCATAATTTAATAATCTATTTATTGTCTTTATTACCTGTCACGTGATATATTCATATATATACCTTTTGAACAGGTACGGAAAACTCTTTCTGTCTCATATTGCAGAAGATATTACTGATTCTCCTACATTCTCAGGTATGGATTCTCAGTTTACTTATTTCATGAGAAAGTTTTGTGAAATCTTTGATATTTGATTTCTGTTCAATTCTTAGGAAGCTTTTTTCTTGTGAGTTGAGGAATAATTATTCACATGAATTTTTTAAACAATCACATGACTTTTGATGAAAAATAATCTTAACCATCCCAATTCACAACAGAGATTAGAAACTTATAATACTAAGTGATACAATGTAATTTATTACTCTTAATGCTGAATATAATGTGTCTTTAGATGGTGTTCCAAAAGAAGGACTTCAAATACAAGATGCACTTGTAAGGATGGCAGTTCTCAGCATGATAAGAGACAAAGTAAGTTCTTCAATTATTCTTTTTGGACTTTAAGCTTTTCTGTTTTCTGTTTTGTTGAAAGGGTGGAATATGTTTTCTTACCTCTAGCTGAAAAATGTTTTCTTTATCTTGAAATGTGGAATGACAGGTGAAGTTTAAATCAGAAAATCCTGGAACTCAACTTTTTTCAGATGATATCTTATCACGCTATGCAGCTCTGAAGGGTACAAAGATATGGAATGAGCAGCATGATTCAGTGCTACTGCGTGCCGTGTTGAAGTATGTTTGAGTACATAAATATTTTTGCCATTGTAGGCATGTTCAATTGAATTCTCTTTACGAAATGCCTATCCGAATTCAAACAATTTAATGTAAAAGATGTTCCAAGTTGAAACAGCATTTTATTAACCATGAAAGAGTTTTAGTGTTGTATTGTAACTTTTATTGACTTGATTATTTTGTTTTAAAGGCATGGTTATGAAAGGTGGCGTGATATTGTGGGAGATAAGGATCTGAATATTGAGAAGGTCATCTGTGAGGAGTTGAATATTCCAGCTGTGGACGTACCAGAAGTGCGTAATAGTCCAAATATGGTAGAGTCCAGCTCTAGTCATCATGGGAAGCAAGTCCAGTCGTATCAGTATAGGCATATGCAGAGAGCACAGATTGAGTTTATAAAGAAAAGGCTTGGTCTCTTGGAAAAAGGTCTCATCGCGGAGTGCCAGAAAGAATACTTTGTAAGTGCATTAGGCTCCATGGTACACAACTTTTATGTTATTACTGAACTTTTTTCTCTTTGAAATTCATAGATATAAGCCCAAAATGTTAGTTGATCATGCTATTTCTGACTAACTCATGAATTTGTGCAGAGTGATTAGAAAGCAAATGAGCTGGAAACTAAAGAACTTAAAGGTATTTGAGACTGACCAAAATGTGGATGATCCTCTCTGCCTTGAGTTGAAGCAATAGGTACTGTGCTGTGCAATTGCCTATTTTGCATCAGATTATGTAACAATATTTTTATGCTGAATAACTTATCAATTATCTATCCCTTTATATTGGCAGATGTGCAATATTGTGGAGGAGAGTGCCACCGGTTTAGTCCAAACGGCAACAGAAGAGGGACAAGTCCACGCTATCAACAAAAGCATTTCTGCAGATGTCAATGGAATTGTAAATGGTTAAGACATCGCAGTACTAAATTCCTATTGCAGATTATATACATTATCACATACTGGAGTTGTGGGCCCTGGACTGCTGTCTGGTTCTCAAGTTAAATGCAGTTTTGTATGAGACTGCCTAAAATACCAAGATTTCAGAAGATACGGGGAACTGATATCCAAATGGATGCATCAAAGCAAAGAATTATAACAGCATTATTGTCCAGACAAAATTTTGTGTAAATTGTAGGCAGAAATTTTGTACATTTGTAATCAGATATTTGTTGTACATTGTAGACAGAAATTTGTTGTGCATTGCAATCAGATATTTGTTGTACATTGTAGCATACAAATCTCAAACCTCGTTATTTATTGGATTCATTATGAATAAAATATTGATTCAAAAGACAAGGCACCGTGGCATGTACAGTGTTATAAATCCGTTGCCTTAGAATTACTTACTTGAAATTGTGTTAATCAATTGCTAGCAGGCGATTTCCATCAGTTGTATTCATCATAGTTAACCTTTTTCCTAGACATACTTAAGTGTTTGACATGAATCTTAATCTAACATTATAAGTAATTATCTTTGTAAGTAAATTTTTGTTGGACATTTGGATTTGGCTTAGTGATATTTTAGAATATAAATTATATAGATCCTTAGGATGATTTTATTTGAATTGTCATCTAGTAGTAAGTAATATTGCCAACTTTAGAAACTCGATTTCCTAAATAATATGTACAATAAAAGTGATTATGTTATGTAAGTCTTTCCTCATTTAGGGTTTAGGGAGATAAAAGTGATTATGTTATGTAAGTCTTTCATCATTTAGGGTTTAGGGAGAAGAAGAGTGAGAAGAGATGAGAGTGAAAGAAAAAAAGTGTAGGTGAAAGACAACATTACATTAATTAGTCTTTACATAAATACTTATTATCTCAATTTTAAATTTTGAGAGACGTAATAATTACTAAAATAATTATCATAAATACTTGATCAAGTTATCATCCACTATAAAATTGTTATTTATATAATAAGTTATTAGTAAATTTTAATTGGCCATGATATTGGTGTGATTGATGTTGAGTTCTTCAAACCTTGGTTCACCAACTTCTAGTGGTAACATGACATTAATATTATAAATATTATAAATATTATAGGTTAGGTTATAAGGAATTCTTTAATGATAGATTGAAAGGTACGTCTGTATGCCCATAATATTTCTGGCATTTCATCAACTCATCTTCTTTTCGATTATACTAGTCTTTTTTTCAACTCGCTTATAATTATCTTGTTTGTTGTTTTAACTTTCCCATTTGTTTGGGAGTTTGGAGTTGCTCCACAGAGTTGGTGAGATATGTTTGATTCTTAGATTGTTGTAGAACTCCCTTAGTTTCCTGTCAATTAATCACATCCCTTATTATTAAATCTTTAGGGATGTGATTCTGATGAGTGATTCTGATGAAATAATCAACTGCTACTACCAAAAATCTTCTTTGTCCAGAAGTAGGTGGGAAGGGGCCAATGATATCCATTCCCTATAAAGCAAATGTCAATGATGAAATAACATTCTTCAATTCGTTTGCGGGGATGTGAATGAGGTGGCCATAATATTAGGATGAACAGTGTCATATATTATGTCATCTAATTCCATAAGAAAGGTATGTATTCTTTCCTTTTCTTATTTCTAGTCAAGAATTGATCCAAGATCACATATGTATCGTCTGCATTTACAAGTTGGTGGCTTATCATAATTCACCAATGCATCCCACAACTATTTCAGCTTTCCGTAGTAATTGACAATGCTCATTACTTTTTGTCTGCACTCAGCAAGATTTGATTTTATTTGTTGCATTCTTGGTCCATCGACCGATGAGAACCGGTCACGAATATCATTTCATAAGTCCTGTGTTATCTAGACATGTGAGATCGTTAAGCAGAGAGATGATTCAATGGTGTTTCGAATCCAGGACACTAATAAGGAATTAATGGTCCACCAATCTTCAAGATCCGTTGAGTTATCCATCGGCTTCTTGGTTGACCCATCAATAAAGCCAAATTTCTTCCTCCCTCTCTCAAGACCGTTCTTAATGAACGAAGCCATTCATCATAATTTTTGCCCTTCAATTGTACTTGCATAATCAAAAAACCAAGATTGCCAAGAGTGGTTATGTCGTAAGGTGAGATAGTTTTCCGTTGACGGGTGATATCATTAGATTCTTCAACCATGATTCAATATGTTTGGTGTATATGGGTATGACTCTGATACCATGACAAAATACTCCACTTATTTATTCATCAGAAAATTAAAATATATACGACAGAATTTTCCTAAACTTTCTCTTACACTAATACAATAAATACATATCCAATATAACCAATCATATCTCATGAAATATTATTAAATAAAAACATATATAATAAAGATATATAATAAACACAATAAAATATTTCTTTGAAATGGAAATTCCATATTATTTTCAAAGTCTCTTTTCTAAAATGAAAAAACAAAAACCTGTAATTACACAACCATGTTGTGTAATGATCACCTACACCACCACAATTCAACCGCTTAACAATAATAAACACGCCCTAATCAAACTAAACCTTCAATTCAAATCAACACTAACTCAAATAAAAATCAAATTTCTAATTAAACCAAACCTTCCTTATCAAAATTCAAATCAACACTAAATCAATAAATCAAATGAAAATCAAATTTTAAAATTTAATAATAAGACCAAATAGGACGAAAACCAAATACCAAAAACAACGTTGTACTATCTCCAACTACACTTCTGTCGTTTCTTCTCAATGATTAGCTCCAGACAGTAATTGAGGGGGTAGGAATCAATTGCCCTCACTAAGTTATTTTATTTAAATAGGTTTAGAAGAGTTGTATTGACCAAAACTTTGTTTTGTGAGTGGAGTTAAATTTAATGGAACTCAAACTTTTTTATTTTTCTAGTTTTTAATATTTATGATATTATCACCTTCTACTTTTTTTATTTTCATGTACTGTTCATCCGCAAGATGATATGGTCATTACTATTGTTTTCTTTTTTATTCAATTCACAATCAACTTATATCTTTTCTTTCCAATCTATTGATTCGTTAATAAACTAATTCTTGAAAAGAGAGTAAGTCAATTGACTCTTAAGTAATGGTTACACCATCTCTTTGACAATAAAAATCAAACAATGGATAGTTAAATGAAAATATAAAAATATTTTTAACATTGAATAGAACAAAATCTTTTAATAAAAAATTCAATTAAAATATGTAAATTTATAAGATACTTAAAACTTAATTAAGTTAGTCAATATTGTTATATATCTAAAGTTAACTACTTCATTCAAATTTTCAAGAAACTAACATTAAAATAAAATGGTTTCATCAATTTACAATATGCTTAAAATAATGTAATTTAAATTTATTCACTAAGAAATTAAAATTTAAATAATTAAGTTGGTTGATTTAAATATAATTAAAATAATACTCTCATCAATTTACAAAATGTATTATGGATCCTTTTCAAATTTTGAAAATGTTTAAACAAAGGTTTAGGTTACGAGTTTACCTCATTTGAAAATAAATAAATAAAAATAAATTAAATTAGATTAAAATTCTTATTGGCCTTTTTATTAGTTCATTAGATATGTAATCAATCTAATATCTTTCATATTATTGTTCTTTAATAGTTGGGCCTTTAGCATATAGGTTACCTTGTATTGCAAGGTTTCTTGAATCTTGTTAAGTCTTTTTCTAGTCATGGACCCACCTAAATTTTGAATTCGATCTTGAATTTCATTTTTTACTTCGTGGGCTTGGACTTTCTCACATGGATATAGTAGAATTGGGCTTGGATGTCCACATTATTGTTTAACATTAAACATAGAACTTTAACATTACATAAAAAGAAGAAGAAGAGAAAAAAGAATATGAACAATGTACAATGAAAACCGAAGAGAAGTTAAACATAAGAAAAAACATCAATAAAAAATGAGGATCTAAGGTTTTGAAATTTTTTATCATCTACATTAAATTTTTAGTATCAAATGGAAATAAATTGAAAAAGCGGTGTCAATGTTATTTGTTATTAAATAAATACCTAGTTTGATGTGTTAACTTGATTTTGAAATAAGCAATTATAGCTTGAAAACCCCTTGAAGTTGGGTTACATTAACTCTTTATTTCATGTCAGAATTATTTGTTTTTCATAAGTTACTCTTCTTGTACTTGTCTATATTCTTTCTTCTGTAGTTTCAGACAATTCACAACTGTATGATGTCATCTTTTATCAGTCTTGCATGTTGTTGGCAGTATATAATTAAATGAGGAATCAAACTTAAATTCAAAGGTCCCAATGTTCCTAAGTTACATTAATATATTAATATATTAAGAAAACTTTTCCATTTTCAACATATTTGAAAATCCACCTTGTTCAAAATTTATTTGTATTAAGAAAAAAGTTTATTAAATAAAAAGACTATTGAGTGATATTTTTAACTTTGAATGAGATTTTACTCTGCTAAAATATTGAATGTATACCGTCTTAAGTAAAATACATATTCAAAGTTAATTCTGGAAGAAATTTTACATTGTTGTAAGTGAAATGTAATACATATACAAATCTTTGAAAACAAATTTAAAAGACTTCTTGAATTAAATGTAATACTATAAACATAATTTACAAGAGGAGTTAGAGTTATGCTCTAAGCTTCTTTAGATATGTAATATCTTACTTATCTTTGTCTAACTCTCTTTCCTTTATCGTGAGATTTCATATTGAAAAACAATGGCTCTAGTAACCCTAACACAAGTATTTATAGAATGAGACTGCTAGATCTACAGCAGCAGGTATCCAATGACAGTGCTACATCACAGTGAAAAAAGATCTTTGGCAAGGGATGAGAGAAGAAATGATGCTGAGGAAGAAGAAATAATAGCTTTTGTACCAGTAAAAAGTAAAAATCTAACATTTTCAAATTTTTTATCAAAAGATTCAAAAAGACCTGTAAAACTATCATTTCTTATTTACTAAATACTTAGTTTGACCGTGTTTGCAATAAAAGTTGAATTTGTTTAGCAAATAGAAAGATGGGTAGGTGAGAAGAAAGATAATCTCTTTTATATGTTGAAGTTTGGTGGCTTGAAACATTAAATTGGTTGATTTTAAAATAAGTAATTATAGCTTAAAAATAACATTTGAGGTTGAGTTGGGTGAACTCTTTATTTGTTGATGAGAGGATTCTTAGTTTTTCATAAGTAATTATTTTTGTTCTTAGCCACATTCTTTCTTATGTTCTTTCAAATAACTCATAACTCAATGATGTTATTTTTTAAGAGTTTTGCATATCAAACTTAAATTCAAAGATCTCAATGTTACACTGTTATAATAATATATTAAAACAAATTTTCATTTTCAACATCATTTGAAAATCTTTTTCAAAATTTATTTATATTAAGAAAAAATCTTATCAATAATAGAATAATCACGTTGATTAATTTATTTTAAAAGACAATTATGTTATATTTTCAACTTTCAACATAATTTGAGATTTTACCTTTTTAAAAGATTGAATTTATACAGTCTTAAATAAAATAATAACTAATGATAAAAAGATAACATCTGATTAATAATAAAAATACATTAAGTGTTTGAAAATCTTTTCAGAAACAAAATTCTCTTAGTTAGTCACTAGAATATTTATGATAGTTTTCTAAATATTATTTTTAAAATACTTTTTTGATAATTATTTAAAACTAACAATTATAATCACTTTTATAGGATTTTTTTGATCAGTATCATTTTTATAGGATTCATAGAAAGTTAATTCTGGAAGGAATTTTACATAGATTTTATAATCGATGTTTAAGTAAAATGAATGATGTGCGCTTTGTTCTACTATATGGTTCTACAACACAAACATTTTAAAACAAATTTAACAAACACGTCTTAAATTAAATGTAATACATATAAACATAATTTACAAAGTTAGAGTTAGAGTTATGCTATAAACTTCTTTAGACACGATCTTTGTCTAGCTCTCTTTCTTTTATAGTGAGATTTCATATTAAAAAATAATTGCTTTAATAACCGTAATACAACAATTTATAGGAAGGGACAGTTTTTTTTTTTTTTCAAATTGTTATATATATCAGACATGGTGATAATTACTGGAAAATTACACTAAAAAAGACACTAGACCAAAATATTGCCTATAAGAAAAACCTAAACTAAAAATATAATTAGAATTCAATTTAACCAGAAGATAAGTTTTGCTCCTAAATCGGTAAATTTTCTAAATTAGTGTAATTTTTTTTAAATTCCCAAAAATTGTGTATTTTTTATTTTATTTCCGAATATTGGTAAATCGTGCGCAGAGGTTATACGATATCATTGTGAATAAATTTAAATCATTCTGTTATTGCACGATTTAATTATTTAATTTAAGATGATATGAAATGGTGAAGAGATAACACAATTTAGATTTAGTTAAAGAAATGAAATTGTGGAATAAAGGTACGATTTAATTAAGTAATTAATTGATTAATTGAAATCATTAGGCTACTGCAAGAGTTTAGGATGATTAATTCTCCCACCTTTTCTCTTTTATTTTTCCATGTTGTATTGGATTGTGCACATAAAATTAAATTACAATTAATGCAGAGTGATAAAATCATTGGCATATTTAAAGTTAATGCCTTCATTAATAGACCTTTGTAATCTCTATTATCATTTTTTCACTTCAACGGCTTGAGGAGGTAGAAGGTATCCTATTATTTTTATTTTAATGTTTATTTTAATTACAATAATATAATTACAATAATATATATTTATATATATATTTGTATGTGTAAGTAGTAAATATAAATTTATATAAATATGCATTTATATTTATTTTATTACAGTAATATATATATATATATATATATATATATATATATATATATATTTTTTATTTTATTTTTATATATATATATATATATATATTTATATATATTTTTTTATATATATATATATATATATATATATATATATATATATATATATATATTATTGATTGTAATTATATAAATATATATTTATTATCTATTTTATTACAGTAATATACACACACATATATATATATTATGTAGCTTTCATTGTTATAGGTTACTTGTTGCAATGACTTATAATAGCATACTTCCTTATCAATATGCATTAATTCTAATTTAATTTTATCTACACAAGTTTCATTATGTGCACAACTTAGAGCTTTGATGTTCATGTGTGTCCATTTTAAAGTATAAAGTTTTTTCATATGGTTGTAAGCAAAAGAGAGTTGAGAAAGGGGAGATGGAGGAAGAGGAGGAAGAGATGGAGGAGAAAGTATAACAGCCCAACATTTCTATAACTTTTGTCTGTTACCAAGTATTAACGTCCATTTAAGTTTCAAGGTACTACAAAAAGTGTTCAGATATATCAGAGTTATGTATAACTATTCTCATGACAAAAGGAAAACCATCTCAAAGTCATAGAGTCTTTAACTTTTAAGGTGCTCCTAAACCTGCATCTGCACCTGCTCATGTACATAGTACAATCATCGCAGTTCACAAAACAACAAGAAAAGCAAGGGTAAGCTAGAGAAATAATGTTTTTAGCTTATAAGAGTGAAAA
>Ga0209489_108492_pt1 | contig 13931 bp, 5 predicted proteins | sample SiratrowhiteBW_FD_187527 | JGI IMG/M metagenome (GOLD analysis project Ga0209489, IMG submission 187527) | Root nodule microbial communities of legume samples collected from California, USA - Siratro white BW (SPAdes) (version 2) | ecosystem: Host-associated > Plants > Roots > Nodule | place: USA... | reverse complement strand
AGCCAAATTATAAGAAAAAACAGAAAAAAAAAAAAAGGAAGGCAACTAAAGAACAGTAACTATGGTCATTCTATATGTACATATATCTATCTATCTATATATATAGTTATTGTCAAACAATTTTAAAAGATTTAACTTATCCTTTTTTTAACAGAAGAAAAACATGCCGTACGATGTTTAAAAACACTATTTAAGAAAAATAAAAAGATACACAAATAAGAAATTATTATAAGTGTGTTTTACCTTCATCATAATTTCGTAATAGTTTATATAAAAAAATTAATATATTTTTAACTTAAAAATATTATTTCCTTTCTAAATTATAAATAATATATGAAAAAAAATACCTTCAACATTTCTCATTGAATTTTATAGATTACATAATTTTATGAAATGTAAAAATTATAATTAACAATAAACTAATGACATAAATAACATTAAATAATTTATAAAAAATTATAATTTTATTATGACATTATTGATATAATTTGCGCCACAATATAATCCTTATAAATTTTATATTTGATATCATAATTTATTTAACATGTATTAGATTTTAACTTTACAAATCAATTTTTACAGTTTGCATTAAATTAAATCAATTTATGACACCCTTAATTCAGCATGGACAATTTTTCGTTAGTTTAATATGTGGAGATTACTTTTTAGGGTTTAATATAAATTTCTAAATTGTTTGTCATTGAGACTTTCCTATTTTGTAAGATGTATATATATCTTGCAATTAATATTACTATCTAAAATTTATGAAGATATATATAGTATATAACGAGTTAGTTTCTTTTAAAAAACATTCTTTATTGGTCTAAAGTTATATAAGGTACTATTCCTTTTCTCATTACTTCTAATATTCATGCGTTTCATCTAAATACGAAACATCATTTAAATTGTATCTATCACATTATTTAGCATGATGCGAGACATATATGGACAAGGTATAGAAGCCTAGTGTAGGCTCCATGCTATTTTTAATCCAAGCATTTCTCCTAGTGAAGACACGCATTGAATAATATATATATATAGGGTGTTTTCCATTATGGTGTAATCTTTTCATAAAAAATTTTAAAATGGGTAAAACAAATTATTTCCATTATCAATAAATCGTGATTAGTTTGTTGTAAAATATCACCTGTTAAATTTCCGCATTAAAAAATAAAATCAATAATATAAAGTATAACGTATTATAAATATAATATTAACTATTAAAACCCAAACTTACATCATTTACCATATTTTTTAGCGACGTGCTCCCCTTCCTTCTTTCTTAATCAATATATACAATATATACGTTGTTTGTAAGAGATTATGCATAAATTTTGTAAGAGATTATGCTAGAAGGATAATGATATTTTGATGCGTTGTAATGTGTCAAAACATCCATTTTGATACTTTTAAGTGTCAAAAAATTAATATTTTAATGTAAGATGTTAGGGTGGAAGTACGTAGCTTACAAATTAGCTTCTTCCTCTTCACTTAATCTAAACATTGCATTTGCTCAAATTCAAAACATTTGCTCTTGAAAACACATTTGCTCGGAAAACTTTGCCTTCATATTTACTCTTCCCTCCACACAATCTTCACTCAATTGCCTCAAGTCTTCTCCTTCTCTATTTTGTCATTCACTGTCATCGTTGTAAACGTTTGCGTACAATGAGAGTAGTTTCATTTATTTGGATATTTCTTTGGGTACTTCGACTTTGCTGCATTTTCGACTAAAAGTTGGTATTTTATGGATTTATGATATAAAGGAAGCTTCTTTTTATGGTTTTTCTGAAGTTCCCTCTCATGAATTTCTAATGTAATGTCCTCAATAATATTGGGCCTGTACCAGGAGTAAAACTCAGAGGTTATACCTCCTTTCTCACAGAAAATCTGCCTTGTAGTTTTGGCAATTGAAAGAGATGTTCAAACTTCAAGTTGACTTCAGATGTCAAAACTTGAAGGCATGTGATCCCATGAGAAAGAAAGGAAGGGTAACCTATAAGATTTTCTGAACACATTTTCAGTATTAATTAAGATAGTTTCATATAAAAAACTTATTTATGAGAGTTAACCCCCTTGTTTTGGGGGGACAATGTAACAAAAAAAGAAATGGATTTGATGAATTGATCATCATCCAATATATAAGTATGTCGAGTTCCTTAACTAACTTGGCTAAGTATGTCGGGATATAATAAACCAGTGTATCTCACTTATGACAACCCAAGTGCGACATGATGAGAAGTAATGTCAGAACATCACTTCCTATCAAAATTGATATAATTGCATATATTAATGCATGTTAATTACTTAAATAGCCAAAACTAATAATGGGTTATATGAATAAAAATCCGAACTAAAAGACCCGAATAAACTTAAACTTAAACACCGAACAGACGATAATTGTTTACAAGAGAGAATTCATATATCATATATCCTTGGTAGCACACTTAAATATTTTGTGAGAACAAATTTCTAGCTTGTTTGATTTGGTGTTTGGAACCTTAAATATAGGTTAGGTTCAGGTAGTCCTAATTTGATCAAGACCAGGTTTGGCCTATCTTGATCAAGACCAAGTCAAGCCCATATTTAGTCGAGTCGTGGTGGGTTCACGTTTATCAGAGTTGGGGTCGACCCAATTTTAGCTAAGTTGGGCTAGACATAGGTTGGTTTTAGTCTTATGAATACTAGGTCAAGCCTAATCTAGTCATGACCAAATTAAGCTAAGTTTGCCCAAGTTCAGGTTGAGTTAAGTCAGCTCGGATCCTGACGAGTCGAGTCAATCCTGGCAAGTCGAGTCAGCTTGGGCCAAGGTTGAGCTGAGTAACCCGGGCCCAAGTCAAGCCAAGTTAGGGGACATCCACATTCACTCAAGTCAAGGCAATCCATATTCATCCAAGTCGAGGCCAACCAACATTCAACCAAGTTAAGCTAGGACTAAGTGGGTCATAGTTTGATCAAGAACCTTGATCAAGACCAAGTCAAGTCCAAGTTGAGCCGATTCGGCTTGGGTTTAGTTGAGTCGAGTCGGCTTAGGCCCAATCGAGCCAGTCGACTTGGGTCCAAGTCAACCTGAGTTGGGGTGGGATCATGTTCAATCATTTTAGGCTCAACCCATGTTACATCGAGTTCAGTCGAGTCCAAGTCGTGTTGAATCCAAGTTGGGATGGGCTCAGGTCAGACCAAGACAAGATTGGTTTAGGTTGGGCTAAGTCAAGTTGGGCATATATTGGGCTAAGAAATCAGGTCTGGGCCAGGTCAAACTAAGTTGAGTTCATCCTACATCAGGTCAAGCCAAGTTTATTTGAGCCCAAGTTGAGTTGGATTAATCTAAATTTAAATAAACTACAAAGACCAAAATGTGAATTTGGAAATATGAAAATTTTCAAATTCTTATCTTTTAGATGGAATTTGAAATTCTTTAATTTTAAGTAATCTACTTAATCTAATAAAATTTTGCAATTTCAATTTATATCCAAATTCATTATCTAAACAACATATTTAGTCATGAAGCATTCCAAATTCTTTAAAATAGATAACTAGCCTCTTAAAATGTCTTATTCAAACATAAGCTTAAAGTAATTTTTTCTACAAAAAGAAAATTTAAAAATTCATTAACGCAACCACATTTCCACCAAATTTACCCAACCATACTTACCTTTTTATTTTTATTTTTTATTTTTTAAGTTTGGTGGCCACTGGGAAATTGGGATAGAGACCGTTACATTGAATTTGATTATATTGGTCTATATTTTAAAATTAAAATTTTAAATTGATTCTATATTTTCAAATTAAAATTTTAAATTGATTTTCATTTTTAAATTTTTATGAATGTGAAATTTGCGTCTCGTCTCTATATTTTATCAAGTATTAATTAAATAATTTTCTTAAAAAAAATATATTACAACAAAAAAATCATGATATTATCATAAATTTAATGTAAAAAGATGTACATTTTTCTTTTTTTAATATCAACTTTTAAAGAAGAAATTATAATTATACAATGTTATTTTTGCAAATATTATAAAGGAAAGTACTTCAAGTGAACTTGGTGGATATTGAATGTGTTAAACAGTTAAAAAAGAAAGAAAAACTTAATGTAATAAAAAAAAAGTTATTCAAATGAGATGAAACTAAGAATCAAAGAGAATAAAGAGGACATGTTTTTTTAGTTACTTAATACACAAAGGTCTTACATCATTGTGATAAAAAAATAAATAAAAAATAAAAAATCAAGAAAGAGTAGAAATGATGAAACATTTCCTTTAAATAATTTAATTTGATGAATTTGTAAAGATGTGTAATTGAGATCATGAGGAAAGGGAGAGTATATTGGAGGCTTGAGTGAACTTGGTAAATATTAATTAGTAGAACAATTGAAAATGATAATTAAAAATTGTATTGTAAGAGGAATGTTTTTCAAGTGAAATGACTTAAAAGACCAAATAAAATAGTGAAAATAAGTTTTAATTTATCTAATAAACTAAGTATGTTTTAGTAATTTAAAATGAAAACATTAAGGGACAAGATAAATATATATACTTATTCTTATTTCCATATTCAATTTAAAATAACTAGACATTACTTTTATTGATATTCTTATCTAGTGAATAAGAAGATTTTTATATCAAAATTGAGAAGAGTTCAAATAATATTTATATAAATAGGTTATTTATTATCCCCTACTAGACAAAATTCTGAAACTCATTGTTAAGAAAAACTCATTGATAAGGATTAGAAAGAGATAGATTTAAAATTTTAAACTTGAAATTCATTTATTAAAATAAAAAAATTTCAAAAATCAATAATAAATTATTTGTAAAATGAGAAATATTTTAACATCCCAATTTAAAAAAAAATATTTTTTATCATTAATTATTATTTTTGTATATTATTGTTAATAGATAAGTATCTTTAATTTAATTAATATTATTAAATGATTGTTATATTTAGTAATTTTATGTTTGTTGTATAAAATCGGTGTTATTAATTTATGTAACTAAAATAAGTATTTTGAACAGAATTACAATAAATGTAACTAAAAAGAAATAAAATAGAAAGCACGAAGTTTAAATTATCGAGTAAACAAACCGGTAATAACAAAAAGAAAGAAGAGAAAAGTGCATATATTAATACAAATAATTGAATTTACAAAACTTTGGATGCATTTTTCGATATTAAATCTTGATGTTGTTTCTACAAGTTAGGTCATATCTATTTAGTTGCATATAAAGAAGAGTTAATAGTGGAAACCTGAGTCAGGTTTTGAGAGAGAGTCAAGTTTGAATTCCGTAACTATTCGATCTTTGGTTTCTGGGAGTGTTTTGACAGTTTGATATTTTCATCTTGGACATTTAACTTGTCTAATTATTTTTGCAATTCAAGGATTTTAGCCTTAATTTCTCTTGACTCTATTAGAGGATTTTGTTTCATCAAGATTTTTTTTTATTTATTTTCTCGAATCTTTATAATTTCTGCCTTATTCTTATTTATAGACTCTGTGTTATCAAGTTTGGTCGAATTTTTGACTCCATTCGTTGCATCTTGAGAGTATAATGTTGTGTTTGCATTGTTTTGGAATCGTAATCAAATTGTTTTGCTTCGTCCTCGAAACTGGTTGGTAGATTTGGAGTTGAACCAATTCTTTTAGCTAGTTGAATTTCAGCGTTTCTTTGATGGATCTTGAATATGATTTTCCAAAGAAGACCCATACGTGTCAGAAATTTCACTTGCCATCGACGTCGAGCTTGTTATATGATAGGAACTAGACTCTTTGTTGAGGAAATTGAGATAATAAATGGGTCCATCTCAATCTCATTTATGAGAATTGAATTAGGCCCTCGAGACACTCAAGATAGGTTCTTGAAAAGTACTCAAGATAGGTTCTTGAAAAGTACTCAAGATAGGTTCTTGAAAAGTTGTAAACCCATGATCTCTTGTTTGTCAAGACCTTCATTAGAAGGTGATGGAGAGAATATTGAGAAACAAACTTCTTAACCATTAGACGGTTCAAAGTTTCTTTAGAGGATTAAATCTTTTGATAAAGTTTTGATGATAACAAAACAAAATCAAGTTTACATTTATATTTAATGACTTATTATTAAAGCAGCAGACACATGGTGGTCCATAAAGAGATAAGTTTTCTTACTATTTACTTTTATGTGTTATTGATTTGATTTAAATTGATTTTACAACATTATGTGATTTAACGTTCATATTTGTTCATAATGAAAATTATTCAAATTATTATGACATATTTAAATGTGATTAATTAATTTTATTTCATATTATGCTTTAATGTTTAGATTTGTTCATAATGGAAATTATTCAAATTATTGATGAGTATCTCAGATATAATTTCTCTATGTTATTTTAAATTATTTTTGATACAGATTTAATCAAGTTTAATGCAGTATAAAGATTAGAGAAATATTTGCAGTTTTAGCTCTATACATCAGAAAGTCAAGATTGCTTTGTTTAAGCATCCCAACAGCTAGTTTCTAAAAAGCTACATATAGAGGAGCATTTCTAGTTGAAGAACAAAAAAAAGAAATACATCATATAATACATTGAAGAAAATATATTGAGTGTCTATTGTCAATTTGCTATTAAGAGCATATAGAGTTTTGGGTTGTCGGAAACCATTGTGTAATTCTTCACCATTGTCAAGTAAACCCTTGTGAACTTTCATTGTTTCAAAAGAGTTTATTTCAATCTTGAGTGGTCTTGATCTCAGGGGGAGATTGGGACTGGTATAACCTGAAGAGGTTTGTGTACTCGTGATAACCTGGAGAGGTTCGTGTACTAGTGATAACCTGGAGAGGTTTGTGTACTCGTGATAGCTTGGAGTGGTTTGTGTACTCATTATAACCTAGAGAGGTTTGTGTACTAGTTATAACCTAGAGAGATTTGTGTACTCGTTGTAACCATCTATGATATAGTAGAACCTCTTGAATGGTTTGTTCAAGGAAGAACTAGACATAGCTCAAGAGATTATAGCAAATGAGGGGTTATTGATGTGATTCCACATCAAATAAGATATGCTGCAAGAAGACTTGTTACAAAATTTCAAGAAAGAAAAAATAAAGAAGATAAACTTAAAAGTCAATATCAAAACTACAGAAGGAAGATTTATAAGAGAAATACTAGAGAGATTAGAAAAAAGTATATAAAAGTACATTTCTTTCAATATTTTTCCTAATTTACTTATTAATAAAAATATAGAAAACATGTTTTCTTTTTTTCAAGGAAAAAATTTAAGACACTTAGTTTGACATAAGGTTAATTTTCCAGAACAAGAGACTGGATTGACAAATTAAGTGTATTAACAAAATAAGACTTAATCTCTTCATATTCCATGTAAGTGTTTTCTTTGGAAAAGTAGATGTATTAACCAAAGAAGCATTAAACTCTTCTTCTCAAGCTAGCCTAGATAGGTATGTATTTATTCATTTTTAACATAAATCATAAATGAAATTGAAGATTGAAGAGAAATTTTATTCGTTTCCATGAGTTCTCTATAGGTATGCACTACTTTTCTCACGAGTCTTGAATTTTTTAAATTCAAGTGACATTTTTCTTTTGCACCTATCTTTCTCTTAAAAAAATATGTTTTTTATCTTTTTTTTCTCTTCCATCTTTTGTATTTTAATTATTCTTGAATTTTTCTTTGAGTTTTATACTTCCTATTCCAACTTTGTATTGTGCAAATCATATTTCATGAATTCCTAATTACTTTTATAGATTGAATTGATTTTTTTTTGTTTCTATTACATGATTTTAATGGTTTCTTCATTTTAATCGGTTTAAACTTCGTGTATTTTGTTTCTATCCTCTTTTTTATTGATTGAGCTTGGTTCTTGATGGTTCATAATTGATTGGAATTTATGTTTGATAGATCCTAAATGATAAACATACAAATAAAGATTCATCAATTGTTACTCAAAACATGTTTTTCATTGATTGTTGTGTTAGTTATCGATGTATCAAGTTCCCATTAATAGAGAGTTATAATAGAGATATAGATCAAATCGATATAAGGGAAAAAGATTAAAATAAAATAATCTTACTTCTATGTTTAGTTTTAAAGAAGTCCTAGAAAATTAGACTCTTATTGACAAAATAAAACAAGTTATTGAAATTTTATAACATATGAATAATAAGCAAATATCGTCAATCATAGATCCCTTACTATTTTGAGAGAAGGATGAGGAATCTTGATGGAATCACTTGATATGTAAATTTTACTCTCAGTGTTTAAGCCACTAGTAATTAGCTTAACTAGTGGAGGTGAAGACTCTCGAATGAGAACCTCATTCTATACATTAGGTGTAGCAGAAACCAAAACCTTTTGGTCACGTTTTGGAGTGATTATTGGAGTATGATTATGCTGACTAAGGACGAGTTTCCCTTTGTCTGTTTTTGGCTTTTAGGAATATATAATTGAGATTTTCTTACCTTAGTTGAAATGGGTGGTTTGGAAACAACTAAGAATTTAGTTTGCCCCAATGTAAGTCAAGTGAAGAGACTAATATATGGGAGTGGTCAATAACATATCGGCCTGGGTAACCTGTATGGTAAGAGGCATGTGGGTAACCTATAATGTACCGTACTCCCAATAGTACAACCGATAGTCCCACATCGCTTAGGAGTCGAGGCCAAGGTCATTTTATATACACCTTCCTCCCTCAACCCACCGAGGCGCCTTTTAAGGACAAAATCGTGACGGAGCAACCGAGCTCCAAAACGGATAATACCTCGGACATTGTGATTGACCCTAGCGATGCCATCTCAAGAGACTTGAGGTAGGAACATTGGCACTCTCTTGGGTTTTAGTCAATTCATGCAGTCAAGGTGAAAAACAATTCTTATCTTTTTGAGAAAGTGATAAGGGTCATGTGGTCACATCGTGATCCTAATGTAAGGAAAAGTGGCAAAGGGAATATGTTAGTTAAGAACTTGGCAGAATCCATAGATAAGATGGGGCTATATGATTTATTTGAAAAATATGGAAATATTTTGTCTAGCAAAGTTATTTGTATGACGATGGGAAAAACGAAGGATGTAACTTTGTTTAATTTGAGTTAGAGGTTAGGGTTTGTGAGGATTTGATGATGGAACTTCTCCATCTTATTGTGGCACTGGAAGTCGAACTTGGCGGGTTAGGCGAGGTCGTAGCAGCAACAGACAGTGAGGATAATGGCACCTCCTCCCGTTGGTTGTGGTAGAGGGGTCGTGCTTGAGCTCGTACACTTCTCCTAGTAGGCGCAGATGAGGTGGTCAGTTTATCATTGACACTATTTGCAACTTCCTCTAACTCAAATTGAAAAAAGTTACATCCTGCGCTTTTCCAATCGTCATACAAATAACTTTGCTGGACAAAATATTCCCATATTTTTCAAATAAATCATATAGCCCTGTCTTATCTATGGATTCTGCCAAGTTCTTAACTAACATATTCCCTCTGCCACTTTTCCTTGCATTAGGATCACGACGTGACCACGTGACCCTTATCACTTTCTCAAAAAATAAGAATTGTTTTTCACCTTGACTGCATGAATTGACTAACACCCAATAGAGTGCCATTAAAACTAAAATATGCAAGGCAACTGCAGAAGCTAGTTTCATAACAACCATTGACATTCCCGAAAAGCTTAGATAAATAACCACATTATATAAAATTAAACTACCTTAGTACTTAGCGTAACATGAGTATATGAAAATTAAATTCTAAATAAAATATATAAAATTAAAATTTGTTCAGAATTAAGCGTTAGCTTAAAAAATATTTTTATCCATTCATGCCTAATTTATGGCAAATATTTTTTGATTTATTTACCATTTGATTTTTGTCAAAAGCATAATTGTAATGTTTATATATACAAATTTCATAAATTGCATGTTCATCTAAATCACAAAAAAATATATAGTTAGTGTGAATATAAAATTAACATACAACTTGAGGGGTTTTCCTATGCAAAGGTATAATAGAACTACTGTATGTAACTTCACCTTGTAAATAGAGATAAATTATGATTAGTGCAAAATGACTAACTGATAAATGTCATAATATAATCTTGGTAAATATTTATGTGAAATGTTAATAATGCATATTCTAAAATTTTCATTATGATTTATATCCCTTATATAAAATTAATAAAATAATATAATCTTTGAATGTAAAATGAAAATGGAGGGATTAAGATGATTCTTTAGAATAATAATGTTATCTTGTGGGGTAGGAAAAGTTTTACCTGGCCCCACGGTGGGCGCCAAATGTTCTTACCCAACCTGAGTGGAGATCGTCCGCTGTAGTGTTGGTGGCAACCGAGTTGACGTTGAACTGAATCGGGGTCCAAAAGACTCTCCGACGCTCACGTCAGTAAGAGTGTAAAAAGGTGTGTGTTTAAAAGGATATGAGTAAGAGGATAGTAAGATAGATGATACTCCCTTATAGTCAGATAACTCCCTTTTATAAGGCCTGTCATTAAAGACCATATATTTCCCAATAATGATTTTGTATGTTGGGAATCACGAATTACTAGAATCAATCAGAATAAATGCTATTGATTGGTAATTAAGATTCGGGTGAATCTGACCTTACTACCGGATAGGTACAATAATAATTATTTATTTAAAACCAGACATTTACATATTTTTATAAATGTTTATTTAAAAAAGTTTGAAGAATAAAATCATAAATTGAAAGTTTTTAAAAATATTCTAGTCTTTGATTTAAGAATTCATAGAAAACATAGGAAACAAAATTGTCTTTCAGCATGAATGTGATATTTGAAAGAGTCTTATCTATGTAAGTGTGTTTGATTAAAAGTGAAAAAATAAAAATACAAATAAAATTAAAAAATGAAACTATTTAATTACATTAAAAAGGTAAAAAATATTAAAAAACTGATTATTTTATTATTAATAATTTATTTTATTTACTTTTTAAAATTATTTGCTATTATTATAATTAAATATATAAATATTTATAACATATTAAATATGTAACTTAAATATAAATAAATATTATGTCTTTCAATCTCTTATCTTTCCGCAACCTCTCCCTCCTCCCATCTGTATATACAAACAAGACATAATTATCTAGTGTCTCTTGCGTATTTGTGCTGATTGATCTCTTATTTTTTTCCAAACCACAAAAAATATTTTTTTCTCTATATGTTTTGTTTTTAAAATTTTAAGGATATTGATTAAAAATCATTATGCAAAAGCTTATAAAATTATAGTTACTTTACTATCAACTTACAAATTATCATCAAATGCATTTTGTTTTTATCACGTGAAGTTGTAGTTACATAGACAATCATTGAACTTTAACAACCACTAAGCTAACTCTTTTGCTTGGTAGATGTATACGTTAAACTATTTATGTATATACAGGGAATGTTGTTTTTATCAATACAATTTTACACTTTTTTTTCGATAATTTTTCATTGTTTATTTTTCTCATTTATCGTCTCTTTGCAATCTGTCTTTTGCTTTGTATTTATCTTTGCAGTTTATTTTCTTAAGTGTTTTAATTTTCATCTCGCATTTATGCTCATTTTTATTAAAGAATTAGTTTCTTTTTAAAGCATTTCAGTGGTTTCTTCTTTTTACAAACTTTTTATTTATGTTTATCTTTTTTAATTAAGTTTAGATTTATTATCTTTCATCCAAAAAGCTATTTTTAAAACAAAAAAAATGATTTTCTAATATCATATATTAAAGGTATGATTAATTTTAAGTAATATGCTAGGATGAAAGTTATATTTATTATTTATTTATAAAAAGTCAAACATATACTATCAATTTGTCTTTAGATATTAATTTTTTGGCAATAAGTGTTTAGTTAATATGATTATATTTAGTAGGTGGAAATATAACATTAAAAATATTTAACATTGTTAGTTTAAAAAAGGAATCGACTTTTTTATTTATAAATTTTTTGTGTTGATAAAAAATCGTCCAAAACAAATTAACACTCTAGTGAGATGGTGTTTTGTGTTGTTTCTTTATAAATATTTTACAAAATACAAAATTTGGTTAGTTATTTACTATGTTTATGATAATACCATTATGTTAAATTTAGTCAAATGCGTTGTTGACATTTGTAATTTTATAAGATTAAGATAATGACAACTCCTTAAGTACAAAATGATTGTGTAAAAACTTTTGAAATAATTTTGTAAGAGTAGTGTTTTATGGAATGATGAGATGAAGTGTTCATTTGAGATATTCACCATCAAAGTATGCTTTTTGCAAATGTGGTTTAAAAACAACTTCTTTAATATTAGATGACAATTCAATAATATGTAATTTAAAGAGTTAAGAGTGAAGAAAGATATATACACTAATTTTATACTCGTTCATTTTTTCACAAGTCTATGTATGTAATTACCAACAGATCTAAATCCATAAGTAACAGATACATAGGTAATGCCAAGTTTACCTATGAATTAAGATCTATATGTAATTACCTACAAAATTTTCTATAGGTAAAATCCATATAACATAGTTCTGTGGGAAAAATTTGTAAGTAATGCTAAATTTACCTACGGATAAGAATCCGTATGTAATAATTTGTAGGTAAATCGATAATTTCTTATAGTGTATTCTTTGTAACAACAATCACTTTTGGCTAAGGCACTGAGTATTCTTTAGAACAATAACCACTCTTAGCTAAAACATTTGTTTTCAAGATATATGATCACAAGATTGCTAACTTAAAAAGGTATTACATCGTAAGATGAATACAAGATAAGGTTCACTCTTTTATGTTGCTAAATAACCATCAAAAGGCTAGATTGCAACCCTTTTTAAATTGAGATTTTTTATCTCTATAATATTGTTATTTAGTTTGAAGCAAATGTTCTTTCCTCTTCAAAGGTTATTTCTATTTGTAGAGATTTGAAAAGACAGTTGTTGCAAATCTTTTTGTAACCATTGTGAGACATTGATAAGTTCTTATTCTTCAATAACATTGATGCTTGCATTAAATGCTCTTCATGCAACATTATTTGTAAATTATAACTTATTAGACCTAGGTCAAATTGATTTTATCTCATATTGAGTAAAAGTCAAGACCATGTGAACACATGTCAAAAACACAAGAAGGGAGGGTCAGATTGTGTTTTAGAATTTTCAAAACTTTTCGCAAAGTTTCGTTTGATAGGTTCTAGCAAAAAAAGTTTATACTTGACACATTGTCAAGCAAGCTTTCTAAAAGATTAGGTCTTATGAATGGTCACTAGACACACTTCAAGCTAATAGATAGATAGTCTAAAAAATGCTTTCCAAAAGCTTGTTTTCATAAAACACTCATTGTTATATTAGTTGTAGATTAATAACATGTATTATAAAAATATTTTAAGAAATATTTATGCAAGATATTTTTATAGTGGTATGTTTAATAATCCATACTATGTCTAATTTTGGATCAACACGATCAAGTTTCATTGTGGTAGACTAACGTTGCAAGACAAAAAGCAAGTATTATTTAGACCCAACTACTTCTAGATAAAATTATTTGGAAAACAGCCACTCTTGACTAAGATCAACTATTCTTTAGAATGTAACCATTTCTTACTAAGATCTAAATATTATTTGTAACTCAACCACTCCTGGCTAAATCATTAAGTATTCTTTAGAATAACAACTAGTCCTGGCTAAGAGCTGAGTATTCTTTGGACAACAACCACTTTTGGTTAAAATAAGAAGGTTTACGAAGAAAGTGATCTAAAAGATCATAGATTGTTCACTAGAAAGAGAGGTTACATCCTGTTAGCACCAGTGGACTGCTGTAGTGCTTTGATGAATTCAACCAAGTGAAGATGCTCTAGATCATGTGAAGGATGGATGAAGATTTCTTGAAGTTTGAAGACTTGAGTCTAGGATCTAGAAATGTGTGTTGTGGGAGTAAGTTTGAAGTTCAA
>Ga0209489_108491_pt1 | contig 13935 bp, 5 predicted proteins | sample SiratrowhiteBW_FD_187527 | JGI IMG/M metagenome (GOLD analysis project Ga0209489, IMG submission 187527) | Root nodule microbial communities of legume samples collected from California, USA - Siratro white BW (SPAdes) (version 2) | ecosystem: Host-associated > Plants > Roots > Nodule | place: USA... | reverse complement strand
AATATAATATTTGTGAAATATATATATATATATATATATATATATATATAGCACTCACTTTTTCTTAGACTTGTAAACTATATATTTCATCCATCCATGCATGCATATACATATATATGTATATAGATATATTCAATGTTTTGTATCATTTTCCACTGAAGGTATTCTATTATATCTCTCTCATTTTTATAGAATGCATGCATGGTAGATTTGGCCATATAGGAACTCTAACTGCATGGCATTGGCATTGGCATATACCAGGCTAATCCACTAGGAAAAAAATTAAAGAATGTGTTAGAATCTGATGCAGTTTTATTTAAAACCAGCCATTCAACAGGCAATGCATGTGTCAACTGCATGCAAATCTGCATTAATATTAATTGGAAAACACCAAATATGTAATTGTACCACAAGAATAAATAGTGATTAAATTAGAAAAATAAATATTTCATAGATTAAAGCTAATATGGAATATGTTTTATGCCTCATATCGAAGACCAAAGTCACTAAAACCACTTGTCATGCGACACAAATAGCAGAGATTATTTATATAAACCGTATCTGATATATGCTGATACCCATTGATCATGCAAAATTAGACAAACATATTTCATAGACAACTTACATAAACCATAAAACTAAATAGACCAAAGATTCCTTGAACAGTATCTTCACATCACTTCCCCTTGTTCTTGTTCTTGATTCTGATTTTTGAGAATATTTAATAAGGGTAGAATCTATGAGCGACTTTGTGGAAAGTTAAAGCTGAGTTCCTAAGTGGTTTGAAGCACGTGGATAGGAATAATTTTGGCATGAGGACTGATACCGAATCTGCTCCCTTAGATGGATTTAAAATTACCACTTGGCAAATTCTTCAAATCATGATATATGTGACAAACTTATCATTACATTAACAGCTAAAAGAATTGAGTTTGTGACAGTTGGTCCTTCTAGAAAGAGAGAAACCCCAGATCCAATTCTAAATAATATATATATATATATATATATATATATATATATATATATATATATATATATATATATCATCAAAGGTCAAATTAAAAGATTTGTGAATTTTCTTTAGCATTCTGTAATATATGTTTTTGATAGGTTTTTCACTTAATTTGAGATCTTAATAATAATAATATATTCGTTTTTTTTAAATTTTGCTATTAAAAGATAATTGGAGTGAGTTTTGGCAATATATGGCAAAAATAGTGATAAAAATATATAAGCATTTTGAATTTGCTGATGTCATGCTGACGGCTGAACATAGCCATGTGAGAATCTTTGAATGATAGTAATAGGTTTAAGAGTAAAATGTTTTTTTTAATTATTGTAAATAGTATAACTAAACTTAGAACTTTTTATAATTTTATTATTAATTATTGAATTTTCATCTTTAAATGAGGGGAAATGATTTTTTTTCATTATTTATTTATAGCTTGATATAATTAAGGACAAAACTTATATACTAGATTATAGGTTCTACCAAAAAATTTATTAAATAGAAACTTATTTAGAAAAAATATTTATTCACTGTAAAAGATCGATTTAAAAACTATTTTAAAATTGAAAATTTTTAATCTTTAATTATATTCCATTCTCCTTGAATAGATTTTTAACTAGTTATTAGATCAATCTAAACTTAGTTATCAGTGAATATAAATTTCAAATTGGTGTACAGTTGATGATCAGCTGGTGTTATTTTCCAAATTTAATTATTGTAGTGGGTGTATAGTTGGGTGTTATTCTTCAGTTAAATTTGGAGTTTCACCTTAAAAATGTGCCAAGTTAAAATATAAAAACTTTACTTACAGCATAAATATATAAGCTTTATTCAATAATATATATATATATATGAGCGCACGTATCAAAATAACTTTTTATATATATAACATGATATACTTGGAAGTCTTTTCGAACAATTTTTTTCAATATTAAACATGGCAACAAAAACAAGTTTTTCAGTCTTTTTATTTTAGAAAACTTGAAAATTATTTTTAAAAGGGTGCTAAAACAGATCCTAAGTTTTTCTCCTAAAACACATAGCTCATGAGGAGGTTTTATATCTCTGTAAAATCAATAGGGTATATATATGTGGTGTTTTTATACTAGTTGTGGAAGAACTTTAAACACTGGCAAAAGATTAATTCTAAGATAATTTCTATATATAAAAGAGAGAGAGGGATAAAAATAGTGAAATCTTAAAATTGTTGTGTAAGTTTAAATGATTGAATATAATTTATAGTGACAATAATTTTGTTCACAGACAGGAAAACTTTAAAGCATGGCCATTGATTGATTTGAGAAAAAAGAGAAGTGATAAAAAGGAATAAGGAACCAATCAAATGAAAATATTTGAGTGAGATATGCGTATCAAATTTGTCTGTGTAAAAATATCACACACTCATTACTCATTATTACCCACTCATAAACTCAATTAAGGCTAATGTACCTAATATATGCATGGTTTTTAAGTTAAGATTTATATATAGCAGTTTTGATATGGTTGTCACAATCGAAAGAAAATCAGATGCATCTTTTATTGTCTTCAATATTGTTAAAGTGATAATTTTATATATTGTCATTTTTTTTAAATATTTCTGAGAGAACTGAACTTGCTTATTATAAATTTTTACATGATAGAAATCATTTGTTTTAATTTTTCAAAATTGCATTAAAATATACTTGTTTTTGTTTATCATCTCTTATATTTTATGTCAATAAAAGACAGGAAATAGAAATTAATATTATCATAAGAAGGAAGGAAATAGAAATTATGAGTGTTGCAATAGGAGACAGATAATGTTAAAGTAGGTTGAATTCGGTGAATCAAGTCACTCAACTATTAAAACGGATCAATGATTCAATCTTCCAATCAATATGATCCAATCTCAATAATCTACTTTCCAACTAATTAAGGGATGAGTAGGATTTTTTGTAATAAAATTTTATAGTTGGTTTAATTAAATGTTAATTTATAGAACATGGTGATTTATGAAGTATTTAAATTTTAGATTATTTTGTTATTTTGTTATACTTTTATTTATAGTTTTTTAAAAATATGTTAAAACAACTAAATAGCATAATATTTTTTTGATTCTGACATTATATTTATTTAGAGGTAAATGAGCTGTATTTTCCTTGTATCTAAAAATCATGATAAAAAAATTATTATTTTTAAGTTGTCACTATAGAACCTCTCTCGTTTTCTTGGAACTTCAACATGCAAAGAACAAAAGGGTCAAATTTATCCTCAAATATATTAAATTTCCTTTATTTTCAATGTTTTCTGTTTTCGTTGCTATTTCTAGGTCTCCCTTTGAGTGAGTTTCTATAAATTTTATGATTTTCTATTTATTCATTAATAAAATTTGGTTTCTTAAATCATCATGTTAAAAATCTATTATTAATTAATAATACTTTCTCACGATTAATTAATAAATCTTGAGATGATTTTTTTATTTGTATATTAATTATACTGGATAAACACTTGATATTTGAATGTGCCTTGGAATTTTATATCCCATCATTCTTTAGAAGTGTGATTTAACACTTGATATTTAGATTTTGACAATAGAAAGCTATGTTTTTGGTTTTGGATTGGTGTATTGATTCATTCTTTTGTATGTATTGTTTAAGCCTCAAAGCTTTGATGCTTTAACTTTCTAAAAGGATTAGGACTTAGAGTACCTCGATCTTGTACTCTATTTCAATGTAGTTGTTGTAATATATATATATATATATATATATATATAGACCTTGAAATAGCTAATTAACCTTCGATATAGAAAAATAATATTTATTTCGTATCATTTTAATTATATGGTTCCGTCAAAACAGAGTTACATTCGCAATGTTATCAATAATGGGATGTAGAATTACAATTTTTTTTAAAAAATTGATTCTTCGTAGGAAAATTTATGGTTATTATGAAGTCTGTATATTGAACAATCCTTAGCCGATTTACAAATCCAATAGTTTTCATTTATTTTTTTTAGTTTTTAAAATTATATATGTATCTATAATAAAATGAGACAAATGTTAAGGATTGAGGATTTTGTACGTAAACAAGTTGCATGCAGCCCAAATTCATATTCCAATTGCGACATGGGGACATACATTTTTATTCCTTCATTGTACTTACATTTCCTTTTACTAATTTCTTTTTACAAATGTTATGTTAAGATACATAGAATTATGGATCCACTTTTTAGCGTAGTAAGAAGCTTTTAAACGAGAAGCAACACATGTGCGAATAAACCACAATAGACAAGTGGTCAATGTTGTTGTTATAAGCAAAACATTTGTTCTTAAAAAAATGCATTTGTTAATTAAGATGGTAATTGGTTACTTATTGTGATTTGGTTGAGCAAAGATGATGGTGTTGGTTGAAATGCAAAGTGAGAAATGACCACGGAATGCTATTCCTCACGGGGAAAAGAAAAAGGAAAAAAAAGTGGGAAAAGAAAAGTTTGAAAGATTCTTTGCAATGGGAATATTAACTCGTACTAATGCCCATAAATCATATTCTCAAGCAAAGAATTTGGTCGGAAAGCCACCAAAAATGGATTCTCATTCCCCACCAACACACCCTTTTAGATAATCTAATAAGATGCCTTTTAGCATTCATCATCACCATCATCTCCGTAATGGCATTGCTATCATTTTCATGGAATTTCCAAGTTTGGTTGGTTGTTGTTTAGGTTTTAATTACATATATAGAGCATCCCTTCATCTTTTTCTCCAATAATTCTTCTTCCAAGTACATGGTTGACATTAGATTTCACAATTTCATTTAGATAACTCCATTACCTTTTTTATTTGTTTATGTATATTGTTATATATATATATATATATATATATAAAATAGTAACACATGGTTTACAAAAATATTATATATTAATACTATTTAACTTTTTTATTGGTAAAAAAATAAATTAAAATAAGAGAGCAAATGAGATACTCAATCTTTTTATAAACAAGGTTCAAAACTATACATATATGGATATGAAGTTATTATTTTTCTCCTTCCTAAGACGCTCCTTTTATATTCTTTATCATCTCTTGTTCAATCTTAGTTATTAAACTAATATAATCAAATATGTTGATGGATAAAAGATTCTTCTTTTTAACTCTAGAACATACCTCACTTCTTGCAACAACATCTCTCGATCATAAATAAATATATTTAATCTGATAGACCACATACAATGTACTTTACAGGCTTTATTGTTCTTAAGAAGGACCACTTCACATTCTTTCTGTTTTAGCGTCTTAAAGAATTCCTTCACTAGACACATGTGATATGTACACCCTAAGTCCATGAGCTAACTCCTTTTAAGTCCATGAGCTAACTCCTTTTGTGTATCAGACGCAAACGTCCAACACCCCAGCAGACTCGTAGCTATTAATGCTACAACAATATCAACAAACGCTTTCTTTAAATGGGGTTTCTTGCATTTCTCATTTCTCTTATTGTTTGGACAACTTAACTTGCAGTGACCTTTCTTATAGTAGTTGAAACACTCAACTTCTGTTAGATCGTTTGACCAAAATTGGTTCATCTTCTTCCCCTTGAAATCCTTCTCTTTCTTTGTCATGACTTTAACACGTTTTAACAAAAGTTTGCAATGATAGCAAGTATACCAGTCACAACGTAGCAAGTAATAAAATTATCATTTTTCTCAAAAGATTTACGGCATATAAAATAATTCAAACAATCATAATAAATTCAAATTAAGAACAATTTCATAAATTGATAATACATGCAGAAATTAAAATTAAATTAAAAGAATAATTTTAATATTTATTAACAATTGAAGGTGGAAAAAGGATTAACAGTAATATGATGAACTTGTCAGGGTTAGGTCTCACCAATCTTCACTTTCATGCATAACAAAATTTATCTTCTTTTCTAAAAATAATCAATGTCAATCTAAGAAATTATTCAAACTTAATTTCTTAATAGATGATCCTAAGGATTATCTATTAATTGTCAATTTCCTAATCAATTATATGGATGAATCTTGCATTCATACAGGGATCTTAATGACAAAAATGAATCATGTTCTATTCCGAGACACGAGCTTTCATCTGATAAATAATTTAGTTATAGGTTCAAAAGATATTTTTCAATACTTTTAAGAATCAATGATCAAGTTATGGATTCACACAATAAGCGTAAGCATAGAACTAATGTATTGAAAGAAAAACATGTATGATAAGACATAATATAAACCTAATATGATTACATGAGAGTTCAGCAAAAAGATTTAACTTAACCCTAATAGCGAGTAATTTAACTTCGCATAAGCATGAGGAACCTAAACTTTACAAGAAAAATGATAAAATAAGAAAATTACTCCAAGTAAAGCCTAAAGATACCTTCAAAAGTAAAGTTCGTTCTCTACTATAGCAAAAGATATCTAGCCTTAATATGAGCAACTATTAATAAACTTGAATTTTTGATGCCCGCGCCCTACCCAAGTCAACTGCACTAGCCACTACTGGATTTCGATACTATTTCAAGTTCTGAGGCCCAACTTACGCCGAGCCCATGTGACGTGCGTCCGGCACATTCCTCTAGAGGATGGCTTCTTCCGGCACCTCCAAATTTTTTTAAATTTCCAAAAATGCCCTGCTTGAAAAGACCTTTTTGCCTATGTATTTATTTGTTAAAACAATGTAACAGTGAGATATGGAGGTGCGTGAGGACGGTGAAGGTTTTCGTGGCAATGGGGAGTTGTGGCAGTTATGACTTTGAATGGTGGATTGGTTTCATTGGGAGCAGCAAAGCAATGGTGGCGGCGGCGAATGTAGGATCGTCTAATGTAAATTGGGTGAGGTGGATTGAAGTTGTATTTTGGAATCCAGGATCTGAAAGATTTCCAAAATATGCATTCCGAAAGCATAAGTTATTTAAATTTATAATTCTGAAACAGGCCATTTCAGAAGTCATTGTAGACTTTCGGAACTGGCCATTTTAGAAGTGCTTTTGGTAAGCCAAATTTCCTTCGGAACATATTGTTTCGAAACGTGTTTACTGAATTCTGGAATGGACTATTTTGGAAGCCAGTAAACACATTTCAGAATAGTATATTTTGGAAGCTATGTGGTTTTTGAAAAAACAGTTCTGGAATAACATGTTCCAGAAGCATAAAATGACTTTCGAAATGACCTGTTTTGGAAGCATAAAATCATTAGCTTCCAGAATTATTTTTTTGTAAAAATACAATTCCAAAATGGGTTATTCCGAAAGCTAATTTTGGATCTGAAACCGGCTTCCGAAATAGTCCATTTGGAAACTTTCTTTTCACGAAAAAAAAATCACCCCAAATCATAGAACCACCCCCAAATCATTCCCAAAACCTTCAATAAATCATCCTTAATCATCCTTACCTCACACAGTTAGCGAGTCGATGGACGGCGATGGACGATGATGGATGGTAGAAGCAAATGCGGTGGTGGCAGTAACAAACAAAATGGGTTCTTGGAGGTGGCGGCACAGTGTAATGAGGGGCAGTATTGGAGGCGCATTGGAGGTGAAAGAGTATATAAAAGTTTAGGGTTCCAAAGGTTACAATGCTATGCACAATAAAATATGAGGGGCACTTTTGAAAATTTAAAAAGATTGGAGGTGCCTGAAGAAAACTTAGAGGTGCAGGAAGAAGTCGTCCCTCTAGAGTTACTATCAGGTTCTCTTATGTGAGGCTCAAGAAAATTGCATCTGTGGTGACCTCTTTTTTTTAATTTTTCACTCTTTCTTCTTAAGGCTTCAATCCTTTTTCTTCTCATCCAATATTTTTCTTAATTTCACAAAAAGTGACTTGAATTATATCAAATCCTTTTTTACTCTCAAATTCAATTATTAACTAAAATTAAATAAAATTGAGAATTAAATAAGTTTCAAGTATATAAAGAGTTTATTATTGTCATAAAAAGCTCCGTTAAACTACCCGGAACACAGCATCTTAATTATCCTCATGCAAAGATAACTTAACATATATAAAAAATTATTTTATAATGAAAAAAATTCAAAACCAATTTACTAATCACATCAAAATTAATCAAATATATTTCTTTCCACATTAATTCATAAATAAACAATTGATTGTATCTCATAATTTTAGTCACGGTACTCAAATGCAATCGGAACAAAAAATACACAACTCTCAAACTTATTATCATAAATATTTCACTCAAGCATTTCAACTGTCATAATGTATGTTTCTTTCTTTTATTACTAATTTTCACAATTCAACTTTACTTTTTAGTTTAAAAAATCTTAAAAAACATGTAACGTTATAAAAACTTTTATTAGCTTGTAATGAAATATTCAACAACGATATTTTGTTGTCTCGTATCATTATAGATCCTTTATAAAAATGAATTAATGTAATTTTTTTTTTCGAAACACATTATTAAAGTATCAAGTTTATTGAGATACATATAAGATATTTTAGTTTTATTTATTGATATAACATTTATTTAATAAAAATTTGTTAGGTATAAACATTAATTTATTTTATTTAATATAAAATATGTTAATCAATAGAAAACTGTATAGCAAAATTTTTATCTAGCAAAATCATTAGTATTACTATTATTATATTAATAAAAACAATAAATATATTGAAGTTATGTTGTATTTCGGTTGATTTGCATCTATTAAAAGTTTAAACTTTAAATCGAATCAAACTGCTCGGCTATTAAGAAAAAAACATTTAAAATAATTCAAAAAAAGAATTATCGGTTAGTTTTTTTTTTCAATCAATTCAATTCTGAATATTCCTGTTACTAGATCAAATATCACACTATTAGTGTACAGTAAAAACTTATTTATTTTATTATAGAGAAATTATCCTAATTTAATTGATAAAATTTAATAGTGCTTCTTATATTTTTATCGATAAATAATAATAATATACTTTTTTCTAGTGATAATCAATCATACGTTATATTTACATCAATTATTTTTTATTTGATACCTGCCATTATTTGATCATATAGTTTATAGCCTACAACATATATTAGCTTTATTGGATAATTATTTTATGAAAATATATTAAAATGTGGAATATATACATTATATATTGAGAGAGAGAAAAAAAAGAAAGAAATAAAGAGAGGAATATATTTCCATATTATAAAAATGAGTTATACTCCTAACAAGTGACACAGGAGCAGACCTACTCAAACTAGGTTGGCATCCTAAAAATAAAAATAAAAAAGTTATTAATAAATTAAGGTGATCATCTGTTATGCATTAAAAAGATTTGGAGTACAAATTTATTTTATTCATAGAAATTTATGTAATAAAATTTATAACATCAACTCACGCTTAACTAGCTTAATTAGGCACTCTAAAAAATATAGAATAAGAATTTAAAAGAGTAATCTACCAAAATGTAAAGTTTAATGGTGCATGGAAGCATGATAAATAAAAAAATTAAGCCAAGAGAAAAAGTAATAAACTAATATTTTATTAAAAAACTAAAAAAGTTATTTGTTAAAGAAAATATAAAGATAATGGGTTGAACAGTAACCTATTTGAAATTATTCAATTTTTAAAGTTATTATTATTTATTTTTGTAAAAAGAAAAGAAAAGAAATAAGGCAACTAGTTTTTACAATCATTGTATTAAAAAAACACTGCATTTAATAATATAATTAAATATTAAAGTATAAATATTTTATTAATTAAGTTTGAAAGTTTATAAACAAGAAATCCAAAATTTTATTTTATAACAGTCACGATGTTTTTGAAATCAATTTTTCTATATGTATTTAAGTACCTAAATTAACTGATTATTTTTTAAAAAAACTAAATTTGTCAAGAGATGCTGGTAGAAAGAAGAGCATAAAATAATAATTCATTTATTTTTGTTCTTTGTGTTTTTAGATTGTTTAAAATTTTTTTTTGTATGTTTAAATGTTATTTGTATGCTTAGGTGTAGGTACTTGTACGTGAAGTTTAATACATAAAGATGAATATTTGTTAGTTTAGAATTGTAGTGATATTTTTACTTTGTTAATTAAGGTTTTATGTGAACATATTTGAGCTTTTTGTGTTGGAATAAAACTTCTTGAGATTCAGCGTTGAGTAACTGGATTTTTTAATTAGGAAAACTATTTTAAAATGATTTAGTTGATAAATCTCATTAGAGTCTATTTCACTGTGAAGGTTTCAGTAAAATAATATTGTTTTGCACGATTAACTCTGAAATTCTTTGGTTGCATGTGAATTTGACATCCTTTATATGCGAGTCTAATTTTTTTTTGAGAAATGCTATGAAGCTTGTCTAATGTATGTAAATTTGACATACTTCTATTGAATGTGATTTTAACATTCTTAAGTGCATACAAAATTTGCATACAAAATTTGTATACAAAATTGCATGTAAGTTTGATGTTCCTAGTAAACTTTGTTGTTTGTTTGCTAAATATGAGTATAAAGTTTTTCTACTTCATCTAATGTATTGAGTTATAAATTATTATTTAGTATAATGAATTAGAGTTTTTTTGTATGAGTCAAAGTTATAAAGTAAAGAAGATTCATTAATTGAGTTTAAAAAGAATAATTTCATTATTTAAAATAGAGATATGTTTGGTTTAAGAGAGATATTATTGTTTTTAAAGAAATATTTTTGTTTTTATAAGTGATTATGTGTTAGTGCATAAAAGTTCTTCTAAGTCACTAAGTGAGAGTATCAAATAAGTACTTCATCGGGTACTTTTACAAAAAAAGGTAAGTGCATCAAACTGATTGTTTCATCTGAATTACCAAGAGACAATATGATTTGAGTCACTCTAATAAATACTTTATTCAATGAAAATATCCTTACTTAAGTAAAGATTTCGTCTAAGAAGCTAAGTGAGAATATTGTCTAAGTTACATATGTATCAAACACTTACATAGATTTTGAAATTGTGTTTAGTAAAATATAAAATCTCTTGTGTATACATGCGTTTGTTAAGTTTACATTTTCCTTGTTAATTTTGTATATATATTTCGTTAGACATTACGTAGAATATGAGTTCTTAATTTTATATTTTTTTAGATTTCAACTTTTGTAGCCTTCGATTTCTCGTTACTTTTTTTAAGACATTCATTTTGTAATTTTTATTTCAATATAAAAAATATTATAAAACTCATATTCTTTTATTATCGGTCAAAATATGTATTAGAAAATATTTTTATTCTTGCAAGATTTTATTTTTTACTATGTTAACAGGCGTTAATGAAAATGTTTTATAAAATCAAATCTTAATTTTAAGACCCCAAATAATGGATATACGTTCTCTCAAATAACTTGTTGGCAATCAAATTTGTTTAATACAAACTAACTTAAGATCACAAACGTATAAAAAACAAAACTATTTAATTATCTCAGCACTTTATTAGGAAATTAAACTTTGTAGTATAAAATGAATATCATGTAACGCTTTTATTTTAACCAAAGCACGTAAAATATAATTAAAAATTATATAACTTTTATTCTAATAAAAACAATCGCCAAATCATAAAAACAAAAATTATAATAACATATATACGTAAAAGATAATTGTAAAAATAATTTATTTTTATTGACAAATTTTCTAAACTGATGTAATTTTTATATGAAATTCGTGAAATGGTGTATTTTTTATTTATTTTCCATTATGGGTAAATCATACATAGAAAACACAATATTTTAATTTATTGATAAATATATAATGGTTGAAATTAATTCTGATTAAGTAATTAAGATAAATGTAAAATTAAATTCTAAAATAAAAAAGGTTGACAAGATTGTTGTTTAAATTAAAATAAGAAATGATGTTAGTATGAGATTTATATATTGAATTAAATTAAGAGTAAGTTTGATATTGAAAAGAAAAATTAAATTAAATTAAAATTTAGTAATAAAATATATTGAGCAAAATTAAGTGTAAGTTGGATATTTGAATTTAGTTATTAATATAGAAATAATTTAAAATAAAATTAAGATTTAACAATAAATTTAGAATGAAAAATTTAAAAATATTATATAATTTTTTAACTAAATTTGTTGTTAGTTTTTAAATTATATATATTAGTAACTAAATATTTTTCAACTAAATTCATAACTGGTAACTTTTCTTCCTAACATGTAACCATTATTCTATTCAAATTAGTTTTATATTTATTTAAATTACTTAATCAGAATTAATTTCAACAATTACATATTTATTAATAAATAAAATCACTTTGTAATTATTGTATATTTATTTTAGTTGCACATTAGTAATATACCACACCTTGAAACAAAACAGAAGAGGAATGGGTGGACAATATTAACCACCTTACAAATTGTATAGTATTCTCACCATTTTAATTAATTTATTAATTAGTAATTTCATTTAATCTTAAATTAATTCGTACAATAAGACCATGATTTCTTGATAATGATATAGTCACGATTTACCCATATTTGAAAAGAAAATAAAAAAATACACTATTTTAAGAATTTCAGATACAAATTACACTAATTTAAAAATTTTGCTATTTTTATTTATTGTTATACAATAAAAATAGTTTCAATATTTCATCATGAATAGGGTAGTTTATTGTAGATACTAAATTAAAAAGTTAGTTAAAGAAAACAAAATATAATTTGTAAACAGGTAATATATATATTTCAAATAATCTCATCAATTGATATAAATAATATTTTTCTTTTATCTTTTTATAAACTATAACCGTTTCTAGAATATAAACTATAATATTTTATTTATTAAATTCATGTGTATTTTTAAAATCTGCTTATAGTTATTAGCAAACGAAATGCCTATAATCAAGGAATCATCTTTGGTTCTATTTTTATTTTTTAAAGGATTTTTAACATATTTATTAAGGTAATATCCGTCAGGTAAATAAAGTAGAATGGAATATGTATAAATTGTTTTTAACAAAAATGAAATTAATTAAAAAGTTTTACATGAAGCTGCTTTAAAAGAATTAAAAATAAGGCCCAAAACTAGATAAAAATTTGCTATTTTTTCAAAGATAAACGACTTAATAAAGCCTCAATTTTTTACCATTAAACTTATAACTTTAATAAATATCAAGCCTAATGTTATTTTGATTAAATTTTGGAAACTAATAGTTTTCCTAACCTTTCAATAAGGAACTTTTTTTTTTTCAAATAATTATTTTCTTTAACATATAAATTATATTTTTAGATTAATGATGAATGATTTAAATAAGGATGCAATATTATCTTTAAGTATTGGTGATCTTTGTTACTTGAATTTTAAAATGATAGATGTAATACTAACAAGTGTTTTCATATATTTTAAAATATATATTCCACAATAATAAACTATATTTTTTTATACAGTTTCCTCTTAATGATATTTTCAAACTTTCATTAAGTGGAAAAAACTGACATAATCTATCGAAAACTTCCTAACAATAATATATAATCATGTTATCTAACAAATTTTATATTTCATGTACGGTTGTAATGTAATTTTTAATAAATAATAATTTATTTCATATCAAAAGCATATAAGATTAAATTCCTGAAATATTGTAATCTATATTTAACTAACATATACCAGTGATTTTTCTTAACAGATTGATTTTATCCTTAAAATTTAATAATAATAAAAATCTATATATAGTGTTGAATATAAAGCAAAGCATAATCTGTAATTAGCTAAGGCGATTTCAATTTGGGGAAACCATTGTTTCTTATAGTTTCTAGTTTCTACAGCATCTACCAGACCCAACCATTGAGGTGACAAGAGCAGAGGAACATGAAAGACACAAACCTCAGTCACGGTTCCAATAAAGATATTCGATGCCATCACTGCGCAGGACCCCTTACTAAGAACATGGTTTTTTTTTCCAAATCCTAATTTCTAACACTTTCCCTCAATTCAATTTTTTTTTTCTTTTTTGAA
>Ga0209489_108489_pt1 | contig 13937 bp, 7 predicted proteins | sample SiratrowhiteBW_FD_187527 | JGI IMG/M metagenome (GOLD analysis project Ga0209489, IMG submission 187527) | Root nodule microbial communities of legume samples collected from California, USA - Siratro white BW (SPAdes) (version 2) | ecosystem: Host-associated > Plants > Roots > Nodule | place: USA... | reverse complement strand
AAATATATATATATATATATATATATATATATATATATATATATATATTATTTATTAAACTATTTGAGACCATCTTTGACATTAAGCTTGTTGATTAAAACATTATAGTTTACCTAAACCTGAAAAACATCATTTTTAAAACCTACAAAAATATATTTATTTTTTATTAAGTTCATAAAATTATATTTATTTTTACATCTTATCTCAAGTTTGTCCTAAGAATTTAATTACTTGAGTAAAAATTGTGATATGAAAATTTTATGCAATGAAGAGGGTTGAAATTTGGTTTAATAGATTTTTAAAAAGAAAATTATAATAACATTAAAGGATTATTTTTTTTGTCTGGTTGTAAATGAATAGAAAAAAAAAAACACTATTTAAAAATTTAAATTACACAATGTAAAGAGTAGAAATTTTCGTATTGGATCAATTAAAGGTTCATATTTCTCATATTTAAAAGTGAATAAATATATTTTGACACTATTTACAAAACTTACACCATTTTACTCCTGTTTTTTATAATAAAATATAATATCTTAATAAAATATTATTATTTTTCAATGTTAAATAGAAGTAGATTATTGTTTACAGTGTCAAAATATTATTATCCTTTAAAAGTGTATTTCATAAATCTTTCTCTCACCTGAAAATATTGTTATTGATAAAAAAGGAAAGATGATTTTCAATCTTTATTTTTATTAAATTGTATAATCAAATACATTAATATTAGTTTCTAATCTTTTTACTCATCTATAGTAATAGTAAATTCAATTTCCTTAATTTATTTAGGTTTGTTTCTCCTATTAACTCATTCTTTACCTTTTAACTGGTTATGTAAACCATCCTATGTTATATAAATGGATATGGATAGAGATTGAATTTTTAAAATCTAATTCAAATTCAATTTATATTTAAATAATTGAATTCAAACTAAATCCAAAAGTATATTGTTGAAAAAAATCAATTTAGATTTTTATAGATTAAATGTAAAAAATTGAATTCGATTTTAAATCTAAATCCAATTATTTGGATATAGACTAAATTTGAATTGGATTTTTAAACTTCTACACCAGAGTCCGGGCTAATACATAATCAATTCCAAATTAATTCAATACTCTTTATTTTTACACTCCAATCCTCCCAAAATAAAATAAAATGAAAATAAGATAAACAAATAAAAATAATACAACGTATTAAATTTTTAAATTTGTGTAAAATGAAAAATACAGACAAACATTATAACTAACATTTCTTGAAAGATATCGAACTGGTTTCATACTTATTTGATTCTATAACTTTATAATTTTTTAGTTTAATTTATACAATTAAAAATGACTCGTTTTAGTTTTTTTCTTACAGTTTTAGAGATAAGACTAAAACGACTATATTCATATATAATTCTTCTAAGATCAAAATGAATATGTAAGACCTAAAACATAGGTCCCTTTTATGCTGGTGTGATTCGAATTCATAGTTACACACCATACGATTTATTTAATGATTTTAATGTTTCAAAGGATATAGTTCTTCAATTATCAGTAATGAATTACGTCATATCGCGTGCAGAAGAAAAAAAAACAGAAGAATGAAAAATTAAATCAAGATTAAATACATCATGACTCACTTAAACAGAGACTAATCTAACTTAATTAATAAATTTGATTTAAATTTTAGATAAACATGTTTTATACATTTGGAGGTTAGAAAAAACAAAGACATTGCACCAACTGCCACGTGGCATCAGAGGATTTCCTTATGTTATATAAGTACAATGATTGGGAACATAGTATTAAAATAAGGAACAAGGAATAGAAATGTGTTGTGTTGCGTTGGGTGCAGTGCCGTCTCTGGCTAATGTGTTTTGGATTGGAAGAGAAAGAGTCAGTGCGTTGTGCGTCAGATCAGAGCATAATGGAAGGTGGCCGGAAGCCGTTGAAGCCGCGCCTTGAGCGGCGGAACGCCATGAAGAACATCGATTACCGGTTGAAGGAGGATGAAGAAGACACAGACACCGACACGGACATAGACATAGGTAGTTTGAATGAAAGGAGTTTCCGAGTGAAAGGAATCGACGGCGAATTCGACCGTATTTTTCGGAGCTTGGGCCTGTCTGGGCCCGAGGACTTTGCCATCCCGGCAGCGGCTTGGAAAGAAGCCCAGGCCCAAAAGGCCCGCAGCACCGCGAACCTTGAACTCGAACCGTCACAGAATAAAAAACAGAGAGAGGGGGGAATAAAGGGCGTTAGGCCTCCCATTTTGGAACCGACGCAGGTTGTTACCTCTACTTGGACCTCCCAACAACCAACGGAGAGGGACCCACTTTCTGATTCCGTGTCACGTGATGATGACAGTGATGTTGGTGTTGGAGCTGAAATTGAAGAGGTTTCTGCTTTGGTCGGGAATGAGACCTTTGATATTCTTAATCTGTCACCGAATGTGAACGGATATTTCCGGTCGTGGCAAAAGGGGGAGATTTTGGGAAAGGGCTCTTTTGGAACTGTTTATGAAGGCTTCACCGAGTAAGTACACTACACTACTCTTAATTCTCTTTCTTCCTTTCTTGAGCTTCGCATGCATAGAGATTATTTATTTGATTTTACTCTATCTTTGTTGTTTAAGGGCATACTTTTTGTTCCTATTTTATCTACAATTAGAAAGACCATCTGGGTAAATTTACACCAAATTTTTATTTGGGATTTAATGCATCCTACTGAAAGGAAAAAACGAGGTAAAAAATGAATGCAGTTATCTTGTTTAAGATTGTTTGTTTCTGAAGTTTTTTTACAAATGCTGTCAAAATAGGGATTGGAAATTCGTACACCAACTATTTAACTTGTTTTCAGTGTCAGACACTTGTTTTGAATAAAGAGAACATTAACAAATCATATCTTTAATATTCTAAAAACATACTTAAACTTAAGAAAAAATTCTTCTAAAAAAACAAATCAACATTTACTAATGTATAACACTATTTTGATAAATCATTATTTTGATTTTCTTAAAATATATTTAAAACGTAACTTGCTAATATAATTATTCTAAAACACTGGAATACTTCTTCTAAAACACAAGAATCCGTGCATTACATAGAAACGTATAATTATGATATCCAAAAAATGTGTACTAGTTTGAAATTAATAATCTCCATACTAGAATGAGTGTCCACCAACTTATTTAGAATAAGTTTTGATTCTATCATAAATGCAGTGCTGAACTAGTTCAGCCTTACAAAATCAACATGTAAATAATTACCTAAATATTCTAATAAATACATTTGCTATGTATCTAGTTGATGTAAAATTTTGCAATTTTTGTACTGTACTGTTGAGGCATAATAGACCATGTAGTTATATCCATTTCCGTCTGCTTTTGTTTTCACTGAAGTAACAGATACATTTTCTTTTCCTTGTAGTGATGGGAACTTTTTTGCTGTAAAGGAGGTGTCTTTACTGGATGACGGCAGCCAGGGAAAACAGAGCATTTTCCAGCTTCAGCAGGTGAGAGGATTTAGTCTTCCCTTTCTCATCAAACAAACTTCATGGCATAATCTAATTTTATGTCAAACAACCATACACACATTCCTCATTTGTTTGTTCCATCTTATACATAAGCATTTAATAACATGAGTATTTTGGTCTTCCAGGAAATCTCTCTTTTGAGTCAGTTCCGACACGACAACATAGTTCGATATCTTGGCACTGACAAGGTATGCTGCTTTCTTGTTGGCAATTTTATTAGAATTTGTGTGTGGTTCATGTTAAAAGGTGAGCACATCCACCTTAAGCGGCTTGTTTATCCAAAATACCTTAAAATGTACTGTTAGCTGATAGGATACGACCCCTATTATAAAAGGTTTATGTGAGAAAAAATAAGGGAAATGGGAATAGTGGTATTTAATGTAGTTACAAGAAGTTAGGAGTTATTACCATGTTAGTAGAGTTAGTTAAAGAATAAGAGAGGTTTATATAAATAAGGTTCATCTTCCTTAAGTTTTCTGATCCAGTTTCTATAATTAGCTGTGTCTCAGTGTTTAGTGGTGCTCCTTTAATTATTTTTGTTACATAGGAGTAAATTGATTTCAAGTGTTTTCTCCTCTTCTTTTCTTTGTTATCTATATTTACGTCTTACTGTTTCTCAGGATAATGATAAGCTGTATATCTTCCTTGAACTTGTAACAAAAGGATCATTGGCAAGTCTCTATCAAAAGTATCGATTGAGGGACTCTCAAGTTTCTGCATACACAAGACAGATTTTGAGTGGCTTGAAGTATCTTCATGATCGTAATGTAGTTCACAGGTAACATGAGTGAAATTTCTACCTTGATGCAATGTAATGGTTGTAAGTGCAATATTTTTTAGGCATTTTGGATTTTGATTTCTTTTCTGGTATCCCGAAGAACCAATTTTAAGCCGATTTCCGCTTTATATGACTGTTGAAATCACTGAATAGTTAAAGTTGGATGCAGTGGTTGGAAATTGATGACAGAAATATCTCAAATTTACATGGACTTCTACATTCTAACTTTTAGTTCATCCAAAATTTTAAATTTTAAGGGACATCAAGTGTGCCAATATATTGGTTGATGCAAACGGGTCCGTCAAGCTTGCAGATTTTGGATTGGCGAAGGTACATTTCTTCAGCAGCTCAATAAACTTTCTTGAGTCATCATCTTATCACAGCAAATTCCAATCCTGACCACTTGCAATTACATTGTTCTTTTTTTCCTTTGCAGGCAACCAAGTTGAATGATGTTAAATCAAGTAAAGGCTCTCCCTACTGGATGGCCCCCGAGGTTTGTCTCTCTCCATGGCTGTCTCATTGAGTTTTAACACACATAACAAATTCTCACTCGCTTCAATGACAATTCTCAATTAAGTGAATGAACATGAACATGCTTCCACGGAGTTTTTTTTATACCACTGCAGAATCACCATTTTCAATATATCTCATGATGTGCTTAGAATGACTTTGAATTGTTGGATCATAGGTTGTTAACTTGAGGAACCGTGGATATGGGTTAGCAGCCGATATATGGAGCTTAGGATGTACAGTATTAGAGATGCTGACCCGGCAACCTCCTTACTCTCATTTGGAAGGAGTATGTCTATGTCTAACATTTTACAGTTTTTACTATCAACTTGTCTTTACCCTCATTTTTATATTTTTCTAGATTCATTTATTTCCAAGATTGAATTTTCCCTGTGACAATTTCTTGTCCACTTCTTCAAATTATCTCATAGGATTTCAGCTCACTTGCCTTCAAACCTTACAGACAATTAATAAACGATGCTAAATACTTCTTTGTTTGTATTTGTTACGACAGATGCAAGCGATATTTCGAATTGGCAGTGGTCAACCTCCACCTGTTCCAGAATCTTTGTCAACAGATGCCCGAGATTTCATTCTTAAATGCTTACAAGTTAACCCAAACAAACGGCCAACTGCTGCTCGGCTATTGGACCATCCATTTGTAAAGAGAACACTTCTATCTCCCATTAGTCCTGTTTCTCCAAGTATCAATCTTTTACTGTCTTGAGAGGTTCTCCATCACCTTTAACATTGCCCCGGTGAATGTCAAATCCATCCGTTATTGTTTATCTTAGCAGTGACAAAGACCTCAGATTTAGACTGGTGCACCACACAGGACAAGGTCAGTAGTTTTGCAGATACATTCCTGGGTTGGAAGTTACAGTCTAAAGCATGTTTGGCTATAATCACCTAATTCAGACTACCATGGTGGTCCCTGGTGATGGGTTTTGTGACTAGAGAAAAAAGGAGACAAACTTCTCCATTTCAAGCAGGTTATCTTGAATCCTAAACCCACCAGTTGAGAGCTATATTTGAAGCCGAGTTGTTAGTTCTTCTGGTCATGTTTGTTTTCCTGCAGCTTAGCCTTTTGAAATTCTTTTTGTCAAGCAGTAGTTATTAGAGAAATGTGTGGTAGTACTTGTAGACACAGGCATACTCCTTTGACATGTGTGAATAGTTAGCTAAGAAAGGGAAGTAGCTACCTAACAAAGGAACTATTTTTATTGTGTTGAGTTTTTGGAGTTTCTCTTCAATTAGAGCAACAGTGGATTTCTTGTCTTAAGCATGACCATGTATATAGCTTAATCAAGGTTTTGAAGTTCTTGAGAATACAGTTACCTTAAAATCTCATAAGTAGCTTGATGCCTTTTGTGGTCTCACTAGTTTGATGTTTAATGTAGCTTTTGGTCTGAACATTGATGATTTCTCGAAAAGAAGAGAGTTAAAACTACATAACTGATGTGACATATACACAAGCAGCCAATGTTGATGGAAAACATGTATAAAAGGAAAACTAGCATCTCCTTCGCTTCTTTTATGAGTATCCCAATCTCCATATGACATAATTGCTAAATTTTAGTTTTAAACAGTGAAATTTGGGCACCCATTTTTGGTCAACACTAACTAATATCTATGGAGAGATTTTAGTCCCAACTAAAATTAAATTAAAGTGAAAATTTCAAATAAAAACATAAACATAAGAATATAAAAATTTTGAAATTTTCATATTTATATGAAATTTAAAATTTTATAATTTTAAAAGAATAATCTAATTACATTAATAAAATTTTAAAATTATATTTTTTTAATTTGAGACAAACACATTTTATTATAAAATATTTTAAATTCCTTATAAAAGTGAATTATTTTTAAATTTTTTTTATATAAACACGTTAGATGTGAATTGCCCAAGAAAACACTAAGAAAGTTCATTCTGCGGCGGCCCTTAATATTAAAAATTTATTTCACAAGCGGTTCATTCTGCGGCGGCCCTTAATATTAAAAATTTATTTCACAAGCGGTTTGTTGATGGTTTCTATTGTAGTTTCGCTCCATCTCATTAGTTTCAATTGGTCGCTTCTGTTCTAATATATTCTGGCGTTTATTCATTTCCATAAATATCGTCATTAAATTCTGTTTAAATCAACTGATTATAAACTTTTATAAAACACTTTCATTAAAAACTGAATACAAGCATTTTTATAATTAACTTTTAAATCTCTTCAATTAATATTTCATCCAATATTAAAAATATTTTTCATTAATTAAATAAAATTTCAATATTTTAAAATTAATTACATTTATGATTTATTTTAATAAAGCAATTAACTTTTTAAGGAAGGTAGAATTTTGATACAAATGAAATGGCTAGTGGTTAGTCTCAATGCACCAACCGCGTTGGTCCTTGGCACTTTCCAAACCATCACCCTCTCTGCTCATGCATTTGCCTCGCAACTACTCAAGTCAAGCCATCTCTCTTTCTCTCTCTGTCTATATGTGTCCTAAGCGAGCACACACGCACATACATTACATTCTTTCACTTGGTAAATGGGTAATGCAGTTGGAAGAATCGACGCGGAGATTAACAGTAGTAGTGATTCAATTTGGGGAAAAGGAGAATACCGCATCCGTGGATTTGGTTCGGCAGTGGACAGTGCCATAAGGAGTAGGACTGCGTCAAATTCGGATATATCCTCTGTTCATGGATTCGGTTCGGCAGTAGATAATGACATCAGGAGTACCACTGCGTCAATTTTTGAAACACAGGACAGTGTTCGTAGTTTTGGTTGGGTGGTGGATAATGAAATGAGTAGTACAGTTTGGCCAAATTCCCCTCCTCTCTACGGTTTCGCTTCGGCAGTGGATCATGCCATTGGCAGCAACGTTGGAGCCGAAGCTGAGGCTGAAGCTGAAACTGAAGGAATCGACGGCGGATTCGACCGTATCTTTCGGAGCTTGGGCCTGTCTGGGCCCGAGGACTTTGCCATCCCAGCAGCGGCTTGGAAAGAAGCCCAGGCCCAAAAGGCCCGCAGCACCATGAACCTTGAACTCGAACCGTCACAGAATAAAGAACAGAGGGAGGGGGGAATAAAGGGCGTTAGGCGTCCCCCTTTGGAACTGACGCAGGTTGTTACCTCTACTTGGACCTCCCAACAACCAACAGAGAGGGACTCACTTTTTGAAGCTGAAATTGAAGAGGTTTCTGCTTTGGTCGGGAATGAGACCTTTGATATTCATAATCTGTCGCCGAATGTGAACGGATATTTCCGGTCGTGGCTAAAGGGGGAGGTTTTGGGAAGTGGCTCTTTTGGAACTGTTTATGAAGGCTTCACCGAGTAAGTACACTACACTACTCTTAATTCTCTTTCTTCCTTTCTTGAGCTTCGCATGCATAGAGATTATTTATTTGATTTTACTCTATCTTTGTTGTTTAAGGGCATACTTTTTGTTCCCATTTTATCTACAATTAGAAAGACCATCTGGATAAAATTACACCAATGCTTTTGTTTTCACTGAAGTAACACATACATTTTCTTTTCCTTGCAGTGATGGGTACTTTTTTGCTGTAAAGGAGGTGTCTTTGCTGGATGACGATAGCCAGGGAAAACAGAGCATTTTCCAGCTTCAGCAGGTGAGAGGATTGAGTCTTCCCCTTCTCATCAAACAAACTTCATGGCATAATCTAATTTTATGTCAAACAACCATACACACATTCCTCATTTGTTTGTTCCATCTTATACATAAGCATTTGATAACATGAGTATTTTGGTCTTCCAGGAAATCTCTCTTTTGAGTCAGTTCCGACACAACAACATAGTTCGATATCTTGGCACTGACAAGGTATGCTGCTTTCTTGTTGGCAATTTTATTAGAATTTGTGTGTGGTTCATGTTAAAAGGCGAGCACATTCACCTTAAGCGGCTTGTTTATCCAAAATACCTTAAAATGTACTGTTAGCTGATAGGATACGACCCCTATTATAAAAGGTTTATGCGAGAAAAAATAAGGGAAATGGGAATAGTGGTATTTAATGTAGTTACAAGAAGTTAGGAGTTATTACCATGTTAGTAGAGTTAGTTAAAGAATAAGAGAGGTTTATATAAATAATGTTCATCTTCCTTAAGTTTTCTCATTCAGTTTCTATAATTAGCCGTGTCTCAGTGTTTAGTGGTGCTCCTTTAATTATTTTTGTTACTTAGGAGTGAATTGATTTCAAGTGTTTTCTCCTCTTCTTTTCTTTGTTATCTATATTTACGTCTTACTGTTTCTCAGGATAATGATAAGCTGTATATCTTCCTTGAACTTGTAACAAAAGGATCATTGACAAGGCTCTATCAAAAGTATCGATTAAGGGACTCTCAAGTTTCTGCATACACAAGACAGATTTTGAGTGGCTTGAAGTATCTTCATGATCTTAATGTGGTTCACAGGTAACATGAGTGAAATTTCTATCTTGATGCAATGTAATGGTTGTACCTATAACAAGTGCAATATTTTTTAGGCATTTTGGATTTTGATTTCTTCTTTGGTATCCCGAAGAATCAATTTTAAGCAGATTTCCACTTTATATGACTATTGAAATCACTGAATAGTCATAGTTGGATGCAGTGACCGAAGTATCTCAAATTTACATGGACTTCTATATTCTAACTTAGTTCATCCAAAATTTTAAATTTTAAGGGACATCAAGTGTGCCAATGTATTGGTTGATGCAAATGGGTCCGTCAAGCTTGCAGATTTTGGATTGGCCAAGGTACATTTCTTCAGCAAAATAAACTTTCTTGAGTCAGCATCTTATCACAGAAATTCCAACGCTAACCACTTGCAATCATATTGTTCTTTTTTTTTCTCATTTGCAGGCAACCAAGTTGAATGATGTTAGATCAAGTAAAGGCTCTCCGTACTGGATGGCCCCCGAGGTTTGTCTCTCTCCATGGCTGTCTCATTCAGTTTAACACACATAACAATTTCGCACTCGCTTCAATGACAATTCTCAATTAAGTGAATGATTTGATACATGAACATGCTTCCACTGAGTTTTTTTATACCACTGCAGAATCACCATTTTCAATATTTGTAATTTCGTGATGTGCTTAGAATGACTTTGAATTGTTGGATCCTAGGTTGTTAACTCGAGGAACCGTGGATATGGGTTAGCAGCTGATATATGGAGCTTAGGATGTACAGTATTAGAGATGTTGACGCGGCAACCTCCTTACTCTCATTTGGAAGGAGTATGTCAAACATTTTACAGTTTTTAACATAATCTTTTCCTTACTTTCATTTTTATATTTTTCTAGATTCATTTATTACGAAGATTGAATTTTCCCTGTGACAATTTCTTGTCCACTTCATAGGATTTCAGCTTAATTGCCTTCAAACCCTACAGACAATTAATAAACGATGCTAAATACCTTTTTGTTTGTATTTGTTACGACAGATGCAAGCGTTATTTCGAATTGGCCGTGGTCAACCTCCACCTGTTCCAGAATCTTTGTCAACAGATGCCCGAGATTTCATTCTTAAATGCTTACAAGTTGACCCAAACAAACGGCCAACTGCTGCTCGGCTATTGGATCATCCATTTGTAACGAGAACACTTTTAGTCTCCCATTAGTCCTGTTTCTCCAAGTATCAATCTTTTACTGTCTTGAGAGGTTCTCCATCACCTCTAACATTGCCACGGTGAATGTCAAATCCATCCGTTATTGTTTATTGTTTATCTTAGCAGTGACAAAGACCTCAGGTTTAGACTGGTGCACCACACAGGACAAGGTCAGTAGTTTTGCAGATACATCCCTGTGTTGGAAGTTACAGTCTAAAGCATATTCGGTTATAATCACCTACTTTAGACTACCATGGTGGTCCCTGGAGACGGGTTTTGTGACTAGAGATGTGAAATTAAGAAAAAGGAGACGGGCTTTCTCCATTCCCACCAGTAGAGAGCTAAATTTGGGGCTGAGTTGTTAGTTCTTCTGGTCACTTTTCTTTTTCTGCAGCTTAGCCTTTTGAAATTCTTTTTGTCAAGCAGTAGTTATTAGAGAAATGGGTGGTAGTACTTGTAGCCACAGGCATGCTCCCTTGACATGTGTGAATAGTTAGCTAAGAAAGGGAAGTAGCTGCCTAACAAAGGAACTGTTTTTATTGTATTGAGTTTTTGGAGTTTCTCTTCAATTAGAGCAACAGTGGATTTCTTGTCTTGAGCATGACTATGTATATAGCTTAATCAAGGTTTCGAAGTTCATGAGAATACAGTTACCTTAAAATCTCATAAGTAGCTTGATGCCTTTTGTGGTCTCACTAGTTTGATGTTTAATGTAGCTTTTGGTCTGAACATTGATGATTTCTTGTAAAGAAGAGAGTTAAAACTACATAACTGATGTGACATTACGCAATCAGCCCATATTGATGGAAAACATGTACACATGTAAAACTAGTATTTCCTTCGCTTCTTTTATCAGTATCCCAATCTGCATTATATCATAATTGCTAAATTTTAGTTTTGAACAATGAAGTTTGGGCACTATTTTTGGTCAACACCTAACAAATATCTATGGAGAGATTTTACTCTTCTAAAGTGAGATGTAGTTCAAAGGATAAAGTTCAGTAATAATTGTTTATTAGAAATTTAAAATTCAATTATGGTGAAGATTAGTTTGATTATTGAGTTTGTAATTTATAAATTAAAATCAAGTAATGATGTATTAATATTGATAAGTTAGTATTGATTGAAAGTTTTTCAAATTAAAGAAAATCTAGCAGATTATTGGCATTCCAACTAAATTTTATTTGAGCAAATTATTGGCAAAAATAAGCCAATAATAAAATAGATAACTACAAACATAAAAAAATACCACAAACATCAAATGGAAAAAAGTCCTATTCACATTTGTAAAAAAAAAATATTCCTCTTATCATTGATTGAGAAAATTCTATATAATATTAAGCAAGGAATAACAATGATTTAAAGAAATTTTTTTGCAATTTAAATCACACAATAACTTCTATAACATCAATAGTCATCTCCTTAATGTTTCAATCTTACTCAAACTAATAACGTCCCAATCAAAACTAAATTAAAGTGAAAATTTAAAATAAAACATAAACATAAGAATATGAAAATTTTGAAAATTCCACTTTTTATGAAATTTAAGATTTTGTAATTTAAAAAAAAATTCTAATTACATTAATAAAATTTTAATTTTTTTAATTGAAGACAAATATATTTTATTATAAAATATTTCAAATTCTTTATGGAAGATATTTTTTTTTATATAAACACATTATATGTGAATTGCGTTTCTGCATGTGAAACACTAAGAACTTTCGTTGAGAAGCCCTTAATATTAAAAATTTATTTGATAAGATGCCAATGCTGCTTTTCATTAGTTTCAATTGGTCGCTTCCGTGTCCATCCAGAAACCCGCCTTTTGTTATTCCAAACCACCAACACTTTCTAATATAGTTTGGCGTTGATTCTTCTTTTAAATAGGAAATTTTTTTTAAATATTTATCGGAAAAAAGTATCCATATAAATAAGTTATGTTACTGTAATATAATTTTATTATAATATAATTTTATTATAAAGAAGTTATATATATGTATGTTACGTGAAGACATGATTTGAGTAAAGAGATTAATTCATTTTAGACATACAACTTTTTGAATTTTATATTACTTCAATTTAAATTAGATTATACTATATGATCGTACTATGCTGAAATAACTTAGTTATATAAATAATTTATTGAAAATTTATTCATTTTACTAAATAGTTGACAAAATTATACTATTTAAAAAAGACCATTTATCCTTATTAAATTCTGTTTAAATAAACTGATTATAAACTTCTGTAAAGAACTTTCATTAAAAACCGAATACAAGTTTATCCACATTTTTACAATTAATTTTTAAATCTCTTCAATTAATATTTCATCAAATGAACTGCTTAAAATACCTCATTAAAAATATTTTTCATCAATCAAAAAGAGTTAAATTTTTAAAAACTAATTATATTTATGATAAATTTTAATAAAACAATTAAGTTTGTAAGGAAGGTAGAATTTTGATACAAATGAAATGGCTAGTGGTTAGTCTTAAAGCACCAACAGCGTTGGTCCTTGGCACTTTCCAAACCAAAACCTTCTCTGCTCTTGTATTTGCCTCGCAACTACTCAAGTCAAGCCATCTCTCTTTCTCTCTCTGTCTATATGTGTCCCAAGCGAGCACACACGCACATACATTACATTCTTTCACTTGGTAAATGGGTGGTGCAGTTAGAAGAATTGACGCGGCGATTAAGAGTAGCAGTGATTCAATTTTGGGAAAAGGAGAATACCGCATCCGTGGATTTGGTTCGGCAGTGGACAGTGCCATAAGGAGTAGGACTGCGTCAAATTCGGATATATTCTCTGTCCATGGATTCGGTTCCGCAGTGGATAATGGCATCAGGAGCACCACTGCGTCAATTTTTGAAAAGCAGGACAGTGTTCATAGTTTTGGTTGGGCGGTGGATAATGCAATGAGGAGTAGCGTTTCGCCAAATCCTCCTCCTCTATACGGTTTCGCTTCGGCAGTGGATCTTGCCATTGGCAGCAACGTTGGAGCCGAAGCTGAGGCTGAGGCTGAAGCCGAAGCCGAAGCTGAAATTGAAACTGAAGAGTTGCTCAACAGAAAAGTGCGGTCATGGTTTGTAGTAGGATCATGGCAGAAGGGGAACATGTTAGGGAAGGGCTCCTTCGGCACCGTCTACGAAGCCTTCGCAGAGTTTGTATTCTCTCTCTTCACCACCCATCTCACCTCTTCTCTTCTCTATTCTCTTTTCTTCTCAATTCGTTATCAATTATTTTGTTTTTAACACAAATTTAATATCATCATTTTTTCAAAATTATATCACAAAATATCTATAAATCAATGCTTTTGGTTAACTTTGCCCATCTAGGAGACAAAACATTACAGGTAGTAATTGAGAATATATTCCGATTTTCACATCCGGCAATTAATCCGTGTTAAATATGTGCTTAATTTATGTAAATGTATAATTAGTTTTTTTTTAATGTTGTCAGATTTAGATCATAGTGCCACTTTTTTTAGTGTTTTTTTTTTTTTTAATTCTTATAATCAACTCT
>Ga0209489_108486_pt1 | contig 13944 bp, 6 predicted proteins | sample SiratrowhiteBW_FD_187527 | JGI IMG/M metagenome (GOLD analysis project Ga0209489, IMG submission 187527) | Root nodule microbial communities of legume samples collected from California, USA - Siratro white BW (SPAdes) (version 2) | ecosystem: Host-associated > Plants > Roots > Nodule | place: USA... | reverse complement strand
GATAACAGCAAGAATTGTGGGGGTGTATTGTGATTGATAAACCTCTAACACATACTAAGTGTCTTGGTTCATATAGCTTGCTATACCAACTACACTGTGTGTTAAGTTAATCGATCTAAGACTGGTTTATATAGCTTGTTATACCAGTTCTAATGCATTACATCTTTTGAGACCCAAGATTATTTACTTTCTTTCTTTATTCTTTAAACATTTTGCGATATGTGGGGGATTGTTGCGAAAACAGAGTATCGCAAATCTGTTTTAAAAATAAAAAACGATTTTGTGAACCCTAACGGCCCAAAGACGTGGAGATTTTTCCGGCAGCTGCAATATCTAGAAGCATTCAACGTGGGGGTTCATGAACGTTGGGAACAAATTTATGAACGTTGGGGTTGTTATTGGCGTGGAAGGTGGAGACCGTTCTCCCACTACTCCTTCACAGCCCAAACCTCTCACTTTTCCTCCTCTATAAATAGAGGCCCCCATTACTCCGAAAATACACAACATTAAGAGTTCTTCTAATTCTCTTTTTCTCTTCTTCATATTCTCTCTTCTCTCTCTTTATTCTTTCTTTAGCTATCTTGGATATTTTTGCTCTAAAGAGCAAACTTGCTAGTTCTGAGATCCGCAATTTTCAATTGAGAAGTTCATGTTGTATCCTGGGGGACTTGCGCATTTATCGCGGATAAGTCCTTAAGAACAGTGATATTTTATCACGCCTCCGGAAGTTAGTTTATTAATTTTTCAGCCGTCTTTAAAACAAAATATTAGGGCTGCCACAATATAAAAGTTAAATTCATTGTATTTAACTTATTTTGATGAAGAATATTAACTTTAATATCGACTTCACGAGTAAGAATAATGAAAACGTGTATTTTTAAACCCGATAAACTTATTATCATGACTTGTGATTGAATGTACGTATAACGTTAATCTATAGATTACTTTTCTCAGTTTAATTAATAAGATGGACCAACTTGGTGAATTCCAACTTGTTTAGATGTAATTAAATATTAAAAAACAAATTAATTAATATTATAAATTATAGAATTTTTGTGGGTGAAGAAATGTAATGACAAGCTTTCGCTGTCTTTTTTATTATTCTATTTTGGAGATAAACATTTTCATAATTTACTTGGTGTATAATTTTCCAGCAATAATAGAGAAATATTGATCATAAAAAGAAAAACAATTGCAGCCACTTCGTTCCAACTTTTCAGTCTGATCCTTTTGTTTGTATTTGAAGAATTGTAAACACAGTTGATAACTACCATGGTGTTTTCCAGATACGTCATACACCATTTGTTCATGCAATTATTATATAACACAGCTTCCTTTAGTTCCAAACCAGAGAATTTATTTAATTAGTGGAGATAAATTTCATTTTACAAAATTCACCCCTTTGAATTATATTATACAAGTATTCTTTAAATTCTAAACTCTAATTTAACTAAATTTTTAAAATAAATAATATATATTTATATATATCCTGAATTTCTAATAAATATGGAAATACAATTTATATGTCATACGTGTGTGTATAGACAATAAACACAGTGGATCTATATGCTTTCTTCCACGACAATACTACGTGGAAATGTGTCTTTTTGTCTCTTTTAGTGTTATTTTTTTGTTATTTTTTTCATATAGTTACCAAAAATATGTGTTTTTCCTTTGGTTTACACATTTTCTGAGTTTCTATTTGTCTTCTTCTTTATTTTTCCTCTTTTCAATTTTTAATTGTTTCTTTTTGTTGAAAGAAAAAGAAAACGATGCACATGATTAAACTAATTAAGCTTAATCAATAAAATGCCTAGAAAGCCACTATCCTTGAACCCAAAGAATAATATTGTTAAATTAAGATGAACACTCCTAGTTTTTGGGACAATTTTATTTTTGTATCTGGGTATGAAAAATTGAACACGTGGAGAGCAAAGGTTGAAGGTTTTGGGAGTTATTTTAATTTAATGGGGTTTTGGGAAGAGATAGGTATAGGTATTTTAGATATATGTGTATAAAAATAAGTCCATTAAAATGTATAAGAGTTATTTTATATAAAAGGACAATGGGCACTACAGGGTAAAATGAACTCCACTAGCTGTGCTAAAATGTATGGGGCGGTGTTACATTATGAGATAACATTTATCTTTCATTGCACCAAAAATAATGTTATAGATTGGTAAGCCAGGTTGCTTTATTATTTCAGAGAAAGAAAATCCCTCTTTACTTTTATATGCTTTTTTTTAATATGTTTTTCTCAAACTTTCTTAGGTGATGTCATGTCTTCGTTTCAAAGAATCTTTACTAACTTTAGTAAAGAAGATAGATTATTTTTAGTCTTTTAAAATTTGTTTTTTAACCCTCGTAATGAAGCACCAATTTTTTTTTTTTACTTTCTCTTTCTCGCGAACCTTTCAATCTTTATAGATCTCTTTTCCTTTTTTCTTGATTTTCACCCCTCATATTCTATCTGTTTCAGAATCTGATCAAGTCCCACAATAGCTGAGGATCTTAGGGTCATTTTAAACTGATCAGAATCTCGAACAGAGTAAGTTCATGTTTGCTCTAAAGATCTCTTATTCTCTATTTTTCGCTAAGTTTTTGTCATCAATATTAATGGGAACAGTTGAGAAAAGTGTTTCTCTCAACTTGATTAAGGTTATACTAAAAATTGGTGTTATTTGGAAAACTTGTTCTAAATCCCTAAAGTCGGACTAGTGTTATTGCCTGACCGGAGAAATTGCTAGGGGATCGTTGTCTGAGGTAAGGGAAGCTAGTAACTTATTTTAGTTATTTACTTTCAAATAGAACCCTAGAATAAAAGACTCATATATGATTATCAGTGCTCAAGTCTTTCTTGCAGGTCTGACTGGTCCTTGAGCACTGATTGAATTTGGTTATTTATTGTGATTTGATATAATTAATTAAACTGTTTTAAGTAATGATGTTAGAAAGAAACATGTGAGAACATTTTGGTTGTTGTTTGTTGGAATTGATGTGTTATGTTGATGACTGAGTTATAGACTTGTATGTAATCATTTTGGTTGAAATGAAACCAGTGTACTGGGGGTTGAAAGGAAACCAAGGTACCATGGTTACATATGTCTCTATATGCTTCAGTATGATGAAATTGAATGTGTTATGTGTGATGACTGAGTTATAGGCTTGTATGTAATCATTATGGTTGAAATGAAACCAGTGTACTGGGAGTTGAAAGGAAATCAAGGTACCATGATTACACATGCACCTATAAGCTTCAGAATGGTTGAATATGATTGTTGTTATGATTGAATGATGAATGTATTTGCAATCATTTTGATTGAAATGAAATCAGAATACTGGGGATTGAAAGGAAATCAAGGTACGGTGATTGCAGATGGATCATTATGAGGTTAATGAAATTGGAATAAAGTATGAAAGTTTGTGATTGAAGGTTAAACTTAGTTCTATTCGACTTAAGAATTCATATTTGCATTTGTAAATCTAATCACTTCAATTCTTTTCACTCTTATAAGCTAAAAATATTATTTTGCTAGCTTATCCTTGTTTTTCTTGTTGTTTTGTGAACTGCGATGGTTGTACTATGTACATAAGTAGGTGTAGATGCAGGTTTAGGAACACCTTAAAGATGATATACTCTTAATCGGTCTCCTTTTGTCTTATATATATGTTTTTGTTGTAGTTAAAGACTCTATGACCTTGAGATGGTTTTCCTTTTGTCATGAGAATAGTTATACATAACTCTGATGTATCTGAACATTTTTTGTAGTACTTTGAACCTTAAATGGATGTTAATACTTGGTAACAGACAAAAGTTATAGAATTTTTAGGTTGTTATAATTATTATAGTATATGTGAGAACATAAACTTGTTATTTTTATGTCTAATGGAAAATCAACACAAGCACAATCCCTATACTGTTTGTGGATCAAGTTTTTTATTATAGAAATTTTGTACACTAGTTTTTATACGAATTATTTTGAAAAATATAATAAAATATTTAAAAATAAAATAAAATTAGCTTATACATTAATTAAAAAAATATATTAGAAAAGTTATACTAAAACATACAACTTAATCTATATATAAATTAAGGTTAATTTATGGAAAAATTTAATTTGTTTTCATTAAAATATTTAATAAAATATTCATTCATACATATTTATAATTATTTATTTCTATTCTGAACACCTTCTATGTGATTAGATTAATTACATAGTATTAATATAATTAAATAAATGGTTTAATGCAATAGATTAGACCGTGGAACAAATTTGAAAACAATATGGGAAAATTGTTAAGTTGTTTTTTTTTTTTTAATTAAACGTTACTTTAAAGTTGAAATCCGATAGCTAATAAAAATGGAGGCAATTTATTATTATTTTACTTTTAAATATTCTTTTTAATTAAATATGAGATAAGTTTTTCGAGAAATTTTATATTTATTTAAAAATAATTTCTCATCAATGAAAAAATTATTTATAAAAATAAAAAATATACTGAGAAGTTAAGTTTGAATTTGAATTAGGAATACATTTTCATAAGTTGCTTACTAATTTTTAAGAGCATGAAAGTGGTTTAACTCAATTCTATATTAAAAAAAAAAAAAACAGACTTACAAAAACTAATGAAAATACATTCACTTTTTATAAATTAGAATAGCTATTTGAATAATTTTTTTAAAGAGTTTTTATTCCACCAGATTCATTTTAATATTTTTAATTTTATATTTTTCAATTTATTGTATTTAATTTTAAATTAAATTTCCATATAATTTTTAAAGTTACATCAAGATAAAATATTTATCATAAATCTAAAAAGAATTTACTTGTTTAAAAATATTTTATTTACTGTAAAATGTAAAAATTAATATATTTATTTAATATCAATTTTAATAATATAAATAAAAAAATTGTGTTATATTTTTACTAAAATAAAAGTAATATTTAAAGAAAACGATTTGACGTCAACGTCAACCGAAAAGTCAGAGTCAATGGAAGATTATCTTAGGAGTTTGAAGATAAACACTGATGAGACACAATTCACACAATATTTAATATTAAAATCTTGTTCCAGTGTAGACGCCAAATCCAAAAAATAAAAGATAAAAACTGAGGTATTAGCTGTCTAATCTACCTTTTACATGTGGATGAATTAAAGCAGACGACCAAGTCTACTCTCATAATAATTATGTTATAATTAATAATATAAGTTCGTATAATATTACAAACTATAAATCTAAAATTTAACTCTTTATCTAAAAAAATACATCCATCAATAATTTTAATCATAATAAAAAGTATACGTCAAACTCTTTTATTATTTCTTATTTTAATTATTTAAAACAAATATTGATAGTTAATTAAACATACAAAGACCAAGGATAAAAAAATGATGACTTGACTTCATCCAAAGACCATAACCATCACCAAGTTGGATCCGAGACAGATATATCTCAATAATTATGTTCTAAATAAAAGTAAATTTACGTCAATATAAATTATTGAACTCAAAATATAATCTATATATTCAATAATATTTATTATAATTTCAATTATAAATTAATTTATATATTAAAATATTTATTATAATGTTTCATTATATAACATAAATATTTATATAAACTATGCAAAGACTGCATCATCATTAATTAATTAAATAAACATAAAAAATTCATACACAATAAAGACTTGAACCAAAGATAACCTCCATCATTGAGAAATACGAGATAAACAAACCTCAATTACTAATGTTATAATTTAATATATATATATATATATATATATATATATATATATAAGTTAGAAAATTACCATTTTATACATAAATAGGATATTTAATATAATAAGTATTAACATATTTAAGTTTTTTTAGTATAATAAAAAAATATAATTTTAGTAAAAAATATTTAATTATGTTAGTTTTGAAGTAATTAAAAGGAAGGATCAATTTTAATAAGCAATTGAAATATTTTATCCTTCACTTAATTCTTTATAAATTTAGAACTTTTATAATTCTTGTAATATTAATTTATATTTTAAAATATAATTTTTTATTATTATATTAGAAACAAAATATATCAATATTTGTTATATTAAATCGATTATATCCATTTTTTATTTATTATTTTATATTAGTTACAATTTGTATACAGAATATTAATTAGGTCAATAATAATCTTAAACTCAAACAAAGAGATTATTAATTAAATCGATAAAAGTCCTGCCAACAGACAATCCTTTGTCTCAATCTTGTATAAAGAAGTATTAAGGTTTATGTACTTGTTATAACTATTTATTGAATAGTGAAACATTTTAACGGTGATTTGTTCAAAAAAGAACTGGACGTAGCTCAAGAGATTAAGGTGAACGAGTATAAAAATGCTTGTTTCATTTGTGTTTATATATTTTTGTATTGGATGATCTTGCTTGATAATTCTTGTTTATAGCGAATTGAGTTCAAACTCCATTCAACTCCCTTCTAAAGACACTTATTTTTGCTGAAAAAAAAAATTATGTTATTTTCTTTTAAAATATTCATTCAAACACGTTTATAATTATTTATTTTTGTATGAAGACCTTCTATGTGATTAGATTAATTACATAGTATTAATGCCATTTTAAAAGAGTGGTTTGATGCAATAGATTAGACCGTGGAACAAATTTAGAAACAATATGGGAAAATTGTTAAGTTTTTTTTTAATTAAACGTTACTTTAAAGTCGAAATCGTGAACTAATAAAATGGAGGCAATTTATTATTATTTTTTATTTTTAAATATTCTTTTTAATTAAATATGTGATAAGTTTTTTTTGATAAATTTTAAATTTATTTAAAACTAATTTCTTATCAATGAAAAACTAATTTATAAAAATAAAAAAATATTCTGAGATGTTAAGTTTGAATTTGATTAAGAAAGTAGATGAATACGTTTTCATATGTTGCTTACTAATTTTTAAAGAGCATGAAAGTGGTTTAACTCAATTCTATATAAAAAAAAACACCGACTTAGAAGAATTAATGAAAATACATTCATTTTTTTTTTCATGAATTAGAATAGCTATTTGAACGAATTTTTTTTAAAGAGTTTTTATTCCACCAGATTTATTTCAATATTTTTAATTTTATATTTTCCAATTTATTGTGTTTAATTTTATTTTTAAATTAAATTTCCAAATCATTTTTAAAATTACATCAACATAAAATATTTATCATAAATCTAAAAAAAATTGTTTAAAAATATTTTACTTATTATAAAATTTAGTTTTTACATTAATATATTTATTTATTATCAATTTTAATAATATAAATAAAAAATTGTTTTATAATTTTACTAAAATAAGAGTAATATTTAAAGAAAACGACTTGAGGTGAACGTCAACCGAAAAGTCAGAGTCAATGGAAGGTTATCTTAGGAGTTTGAGAATAAACACTGATGATGACACACAACCCACACTATTTATTATGTAAAATCTTGTTCCAGTGGACGCCAAATCCAAAAAATAAAAGATAAAAACTGAGATCTTATCTATCAAGTCTTCCTTTAATATGTGGATCAATTAAAGCAGACGACCAAGTCTACCCTGCATAATAATTATGTTATAATTAATAATATAAATTTGCATAATATTATAAACTATAAATCTAAAGTTTAACTCATATACCTTAAAAAATCTACATTTATCATTAATTTTAATCATAATAAAAAAATATACGTCAAACTCTTTTATTGTTACTTATTTTAGTTATTTAAAACAAATATTAATAGTTAATTAAACATACAAACACCAAGAATAAAAAAAAAAAAACGATGACTTGACTTCATCCAAAGACCATAACCATCACCAAGTTGGATCCGAGACAGATATATCTAATAATTATGTTCTAATTAAAATTACATTTACGTCAATATAAAATATTGAACTCAAAATATAATCTATATATTTAATAATATTTATTTATTATAATTTTAATTATAGTATAATTTATATATTAAAATATTTATTATAATGTTTCATTATATAACATAAATATTTATATAAACTATGCAAAGACTGCATCTTCATTAATTAATATATTAAACATGAAAAATTCATACACAAAATAAAGACTTGAACCAAAGACAACCTCCATCACTGAGAATACGAGACAAAACAGACCTCAATTACTAATGTTATAATTTAATATATATATATATATATATATATATATATATATATATATATATATATATATATATATAATAAGTTAAAAAATTACCATTTTATGCATAAATATCATATTTAATATAATAAGTATTAACATATATAAGTTTTTATAGTATAATAAAAAATATAATTTTAGTAAAAAATATTTAATTATGTTAGTTTTAAGGTAATTAAAAGGAAGGATCAATTTTAATAAGCAATTGAAATATTTTATCCTTCACTTAATTCTTTATAAATTTAAAACTTTTATAATTCCTGTAATATTAATTTATATTTTAAAATATAATTTTTTATTATTATATTAAAAACAAAATATATCAATATTTATTATATTAAATTATTATATCATTTTTTATTTATTATTTTATATTAGTTACGATTTATATACAGGCTATTAATTAGGTCGATAATAATCTTAAACTCCAACAAAAGGATTATTAATTAAATTGATAAAAGGACGATCTTTTGTCTCAATCTTGTATAAATCTTGTATAAAGAAGTATTAAATATTTTCATAAATAATGTAATGTCTTAAAAATTAACTACTCATATTATAAACTCATTAGAAAAAAATAAAAATTTGTATTTTCTTTTCATATGTTATTCTTCTTATATCTGTATCTATATTTATCAATGACATCTTCTAAAATATTTATATTAAGAAATTAATATCTAATGCAATATATAATACTTACATTTACGAAGAAAGTTAACGAAAGAAGGTAAGTTTATTATAATAAGCCGTATATGTAGGTATGTCCAATGATGCTGAGTTTGAATTATTAACAGAGCATCTCTTCATCACGTCAAGGATTTGGTTTCCGTCCTTTAATTTGGAAAGCACCAATTGTAGATACTTTATCTCTTCACGCACTTAATTCCCCATTCTGCACTATCGACCCTTCAATTTATTAATTATTATCGGTATTCGATCCTTAGATCAGAAAAGTCTACAAAAAATTATTTTAGACTTATTACCCTTTTTATTGATGTTTTATTTAAATTAAAAGTTAAATAAAAATGAAAAAACAATATATAAGTAAAATAGAAATATAATAAAAAATATGTATTAATTATTTGGATGGATATATGATAAACACAATTTTAATCATACTTACAACCTTTAATTATATATTTAGTAGACTGCAATTAATAATAAATTTACTATTTTAATCAAAATTCGTCTAATTGAGGTTTATTTCTAACATAATTATTATTTTTATTAATTTTGTTTTCTGGTACAGCAGACAGTTTCATCATTCCTACTATATCCTCACCGGTCTGATCAAGTAAAAACTCAAAATTACTTCTCTCAATAGGAAAAGAAAATATCAATAAAAATCAGAGAATAGAATTTACAAAAATTCATAAACTGATTTAGAAGCCAATATTATGCAAATATATCAATAACAGACTTCAAAAACTTCAGAAGATTGAAAAGTGAAAAAACTGTAAATATAATCTAAAATCTAATATTTTTTTCAAGATTCTTGAAGCGAAGAAATCTATCAATAAATACAACTTTCAAGAGAAAAATAATAAAGTTTCGTAATAACATTTATAAAACAAAGGAGAGCATAGTCTTAACGTTCTTCCTTGTTTTCATTTTACCTTCTTATGAGAAAACTAAACTTGTTTGGTTAATTCTCTTTTAATTTTATAATAAATTCTATAGTTTTGTATAATTAAAGTTTCATTTTTTAATATCTATATTTTTTGTGTGTTATGGTATGATCTTTTTGAATTTTTGAATTTTAATTTTTGTCAATGAAATTGTTTTTGAACACTGATAATTTAAATCTGTTTTCTAATTGAATTTTTTTTACTTAGTTTACCGTATTTCAAATAATTTTTTGTTTGTATAATTCAAGAAGTAATATATTAAAAATCTTACGAGTAGACCTATAAAGATAAGTAATGTATTAAATATATTAGGAGATGCATATTTCATTAATTAGATTTTATTAGATTAATTGAGATATGTTTGGAAAATTCAATCTTGTTTGAATATTGAATAAATTATATATATATATATATATATATATATATATATATATATATATATATATATTAATTGATGAAGAATTTGTTGTTTAGAAAGCTTGAGACTCAACTTGTGTTCTGTACTGTTTTAAGTCATTTATTTTATTTTTCTGTATTTTAATAACAATTCTCCTTTTACTTTACAACTAACTTTGATGGTTTACAAATAAGTTTTCAAAATAATTGGACTTAATATTGGATTTGGGAAGGGAAGGGAGGGGAAACAACATGAGATTGACTTTTACCTATTTATACTAATCATTTCTTCAGTATTAGACAGTTTAATATTTTTGCCTTAGACGATTAAAACTGAAATTACAATCTAAAATTGCGTTAAACAGTTAAGACTGAAATCACAATTAATTTGATATCAAAACGACAAAAGAAGAATATAAAAGAGAAAAAAATGACAATTTTATTTTTCTGTCTCTTTCAAAAAACAAGTGGTCAAAGAAAAGGTGAAAAGAAACCTAAACATTAAAAGGTTTTTTTTATGCCGATTCCAAAAATTAAATATAACTCAAGAAAATGTTAAGATTTTATAGCTACAATAATTTTATTTACATAAAAACATTAATTTTATAAAAATTACTTAACATTTAAAATATACTAAAATATATATTTAAGACAACATTTTTTTCTATTAATTTGAGAGTGTTGATATTTTGACATTTTTTTTATTAATAATATTTTATTTCTAATTACATCATTCTTCTAGATAACTGTATGAGTATACTATTTTATTATTAAAACGAAGTTATCATATAATTGTCTGAAAATAATATGATTATCAATATATATATATATATATATATATATATATATATATATATATATATATATATATTTGCAATTTAAGGAAGACAATGTTTTTTATATTTGAAACTCACATAAATGCTTTATTTTATTTTCTTTTTCAAAATAAGGGTTGAAATTTTGATAATGTTTCACTCCGATTTTTGTCTATCATATTTATATTCAAATACATGGATAAGAGACATTATTTTCTATCAACATATTCACTAATGAATACCATTTAGGGTTGCTTAACCTTCTATGAGCTCCATTACAGCAGTTTTAAGAAATATGATATATGAACCATTTACTTAGTAACGTAACACTTCCACCCTAACTTAAAATAAGTTCCCAAGTATTGCATATATTTATAACTGGTATCTGGCAAGAAAATATAAAAAATATATGAATAAGGTTTTGGAGAAGAATTATTACACGAACATGTTACTTTTATGTTACAAGAAATACAAATACTCTCTTATTATAGTAAACGTGAAAACATAAACTTGTTATTTTTATGTCAAATGGAAAATGAGTACAATCACTATACTATTAAGGAAAATGAGTACAATATCTATTATTTTTATTATAGAAATTGTTTACACTAGTTTTTCTACAAATAATTTTTGAAAAATAATTAAAATAATTTTTTTTGTATAAATTAAAATTAACTTATACATCAATTAAAAACATAGTTTAGAAAAGTTTAACTAAATCATGCCAATTAATCTATATATAAACTAATGTTAATTTATGGAAAATTTATTTTAATTTCCTTAAAATATTTATGAAAATATTTATTCTAACATTTTTATAATTATTTATTTCTATTCTCAATGATTTCAAACAGCACCAGTCAATCGTTAACATATTTGTAACTTAAATAAATTAGTAACTCTTAAATTTTTTGCGATTATATATAATATTTTTTTAATAGTACAATAAATTAACACTATCATATAATATATTTTTTAAGAAAAATTGGAGGTTAATATAATATATTAAAGTTAGTTTAATGTTTTGAAAATAGTTAAAGAATTCACACTAAATCTAAAAAGATGAATAAAGTAGGTAGCTTAATAAAATAACAAGAAATATTTGTACGTTCTATTTGATACTGTTTTATATAATAAAATATTACATAATAAAATAATAATATATAAAAATATTAAATGAAAGTAGAAAATGAATAATGATATCAAAACATTACCTTCCTAAAATAATTGAAAACATTAGTGTTATTAACTATTTGGATTTGACAGTTACTTGCAAGAAAGAACATCTTTTATATTGTCAGATTAATCGGACACTATTAATATCATTAAAATAAAATTTGTTTGATACAAGATAGATAGATTAAACCGTGGAACAAATTTCATAACAATATGGGAAAATTATTAAGCATTTTCTAATTAAACGTTACTTTAAAGTTGAAATCCGAGAACTAATAAAATGAAGGAAATTTAGTATTTTTTTTAATTTTCTTTTTAGTTTAAAGTTGCGAGGTAAGTTTTTTTTGTGAAATTTCAAAATTTATTTAAAACTAATTTCTCATCAAGGAAACAATTAGTTATAAAAATCGAAATTAATCTAAGAAATTAAGTTTAAATTTAAATTAAAAAGTACATGAATACGTTTTCATAAACTGCTTATTCATCTTTAAGAGCACGAAAGTGGTCTACCTCAATTCAATAATAATAATAATAAAAAAAAGACGGGCTTAAAAAAAACTAATGAAAATGCATTCATGATTTTTTTATGACTTAGAATAGCTATTGAACGAGAAAATTTTAAAGAGTGTTTATTCCACTAGATTTATTTTAATATTTTTTTAATTTCATAATTTTCACTTTATTATGTTTAATTTTATTTTTAAATTAAATTTCCATATAATTTTTAAAATTACATCAACATAAAATATTTATTACAATTCTAAAAAAATTATATGTTGAAAAATATTTTTTTTTACTGTGAAATTTAATTATTGATATATTTTTTACATTAAAATATTTATTTATTATCAGTTTTAATAACATAAATACAAATTTATGTTATATTTTTACCAAAATAGAAGTAATATTTAAAGAAGATGACTTGACATAGTCACCCACCAAATAAAATCCAAAGTAGACCTTCCTCAATAATTATGTTATAATTAAAAATAAATTTACATATAAATTATTTATAATTAAATATAAACACAAAAGTAAATATAACTTATATAGTTAATATAATTATCTTTGCAAAATTTAATAATAATATTTTTATACATAAAAATGTTTATTTACTATTGTTTTAATCATTAGAAATATTTATATATGAACTAAATTATTAATAACAAAACGTATAAAGACTAATGAAAAATAATGAAGGATGACTTGAGGTCAACAAACAGGCCCACCACCATCAAATAGAATCCAAAATAGACATAAGTCGACAATTATGCTATAATTAAAAATATATTTACATCAATATATATTATTATTATAAATTTAAAATATAATTTACAGATTTAAATTTATTTTTTATTATAAATTTAAAAATGATATAATTGATATATTACAATTAATTAATTTAATTATATAAAATAAACATTTATATAATATATTCACAATAATTATTTAAACATATAAAGTTCATCCAAAACAAAGAATCCAAGATAAACACAACTCAGTAATAATTATGTTATAATTAAAAAAATAAAATTGCATAATAGTATAAACTATAAATCTAAAATTTAACTCATATATTTAAAAAATCTATATTTATCATTAATTTTAATCAAAACAAAAACATACGTTAAAAATATTTATTGATTATCTATTTTAGTTATTTAAAATAAATATTAATAGTTAATTAAACATACAAAGACGAAGGATAAGAAAAAAAAAAAAAAAAAAA
>Ga0209489_108485_pt1 | contig 13945 bp, 13 predicted proteins | sample SiratrowhiteBW_FD_187527 | JGI IMG/M metagenome (GOLD analysis project Ga0209489, IMG submission 187527) | Root nodule microbial communities of legume samples collected from California, USA - Siratro white BW (SPAdes) (version 2) | ecosystem: Host-associated > Plants > Roots > Nodule | place... | reverse complement strand
CGTCGGTCATGGGGATGCTCCTGTCTGATGTGAGGTTGGCAACCCCTCATCTTCAGACAGGACGCTCCCTTCCGGATACTGGCTGAACTGTCAGCCCCAGTGGCCTACCGCGCGAGCGGTTTAGTCCTCTGGCCCAACCGCGAAGTTGCGGCAGTCCGCTTTGAGGTCTGTTTCGCGGGGTCTAGTGGACGCGCATTGCTCTCGTTGCGCTTTTCTCAGTTCGTGCCAAAGCCGACCTCGGCAAGGCCGCGGCAGCCCGCGGACCCTCAGCGAACGTGGGCAACCTGAGGCCATGGCCACACGGCCATGAGCCGCCGCTCAATTGCACTGCGTGGCCGTTAGCCGTAGGCTGCCCAGTGACCCAGACTGGCGGGAAGCCATGGTTGTCGAGACGCGCTATGTGACCAGCGGGGAGGTCTTCGTCGCGTACCAAATATCCGGACAGGACGGCCCGGATTTGCTCATGACGCCGGGCTTTGTATCGCATCTGGAGCTGTCGTGGGAGAATCCCAACGCCGCCCGTTTTCTTAACGACCTCGGCTCGTTCTCGCGGCTGATCCGATTCGACAAACGCGGCACTGGTCTCAGCGATCGGGGCGTCGGTATCCCGCATCTCGATGAAAGGATCGACGATATCCGCGCCGTCCTCGACGCCGCCGGTTCTAAGAGGGCCTACTTGTTCGGTGTCTCGGAAGGTGGGCCGATGTCGATCCTGTTCGCGGCGATCTATCCTGAACGGGTCGCCGGTCTTATCCTGTTCGGCACCTATGCGCGCACGGTTGGCGCCTCCGTTCCGTTTGACGACATTGCAGCACGGGTGGCTCAGCGTGCGAAAGCGAGCGAAGTTCTGGCCTCGAGCACGGTAAGAGACCTTGTCGCTGGTGCTGGCCTCAAGTTCGTCGATCAGGGGCCGGCCGAGCTCAAGGGCCTTGCAGAGCCAATGCGCCTATTTGCGGCCGTGACCTGAATTTCGGGGTCGGATTGCGCCTTAAAACCGAGACGCTATCACGCGATGTCCCCTTGTGGCCGGATGCCGCCTAACTCGATCCTCGTCTATGGGTCGGCTGTCGAGTGTAGACCGGAAACGACTTGCATCGGTCTGGACCGCCGATTTTGACCAAGATCGGACATCGCATAGCGCCGTAGGAGCGGCCAGCTTGCTTCGTGGCCCGTTACCCGATCTGCACGCCGGTCCCGCTGTTGCCGCTATCGGCCTTGAGGTGAGGTGGCGATCCAGAGACTGGTCATTTGAGTTCGGTGTAAATAGCCATTGTGCGGCATGCGGCTTTGATCATTGATGTTGATTGTGGGTGGATGTAGCGTTGAAGAAAGCGGGAGGAGCGGAGCAATGATGAGATTGGTCTTCTCGATTGTCGGCGTTCTTCTACTCACCGTTTTCGCAGCCCCCGGGGGGCCTCCGCACAGAGCGTAGCGGGTCGTACTGCTCGGACTGTCGTCACATTGAACGTGGGCGATGCGCTGGGGGTGCCGGAGGGAATCACTACGGACGGCAAGGACGGGCTTTATGTCTCGCTCTTCATCCTCGATCAGATTTGGCACGTCAATCCGGCCACCGGGGAGAAGAAGAAGGTTGCGGACGTGCCGGGCGGCGAGCTCAAGGGCGACCTTATCGGGATCGAGCGGGATCCCACCGATACTATCCTTGCCGCCTTCAAGCGCGCGACGAAGGTCGACCTGTTCACGGAGGATCATCCTGACTGTCGCGACGCCACCGACGCATCAACAGGTATCTACCGGGTCAACCCCCAGACTGGAGCGGTAAGCCCGTTCGTGACGCGTAGAACCGGCGTCTCGCTCTGCTTCCCCGACGACATCGCGATCTATCCGAGCGGCAACGTGTATGTCTCCGATCTCGAGCTCGGGGTGATCTGGAAGTTCGATCGCGCTGGCCACGGGGGCGTCCGGTCGGATGACCCCCTGCTCGGCTGGACAGAGCAGACCGGTACCTGCAACACGAAGAACGGCACGGTGGGTGGTTACATTGCAGTCAATACCGTGGCTCTTAGCCCCGATGGCCGTTACCTCTTCGCCGGCACCGACGGCGGCCCCGGCGGTCCCACCGGGAGCGGGCTGCCGGTGCGCATCCCGATCCAGGCCGACGGTTTTTTTTGACCTGTTGTGCGGCCACCGCAAAATCCCCTGCCGGCTTCGCCGGCGCGGGCCGCCTCGTGCAAGCCTCGATGGAGCTTGGGTCTGTTTTGCGCGCCGAACCGGGGGAGCGCTACGCAAGGACCCGGCTTTCGATTTCGCCGCGCTCGATCGTTAGCGTCACGTCGGCGAAGGTCTCGAGCAGCTTCGGGTTCGACTCCGTGATCAGCAGGGTAATGTCCCGGTCCTGCGAACGAAGCCGACGCAGCGCCTCGGCGTACCTCTGCGCCAGCACAGGGGCGAGGCCCTGGAACGGCTCGTCCAGAATGACGAGGCGGGTGCCTAGCATCAGGGCGCGCCCGAGGGCGACCATCTTGCCTTGGCCGCCCGAGACGGAGCCCGCCGGGCGACTCGCCAGTTCCTTGAGCTCCGGCAGGACGGAGTAGGCTCGCTCCAGCCGCCGGCGCGCCTCGTCCGCTCTAAGTTTCGCGACGCGACCGGGCAAAAGAATGTTTTCTTCCACCGTAAAGGCCGAGAAGAGACGACGGTCCTCGGGGGCGTAGCCGATGCCTAAGAAGGGCCGGCGGTGCGGAGGAACATGTCCCAGGTCCTGACCGCCTAGGCGCACGGTGCCGCTCGCCTTCGTGAAGCCCATGATGGTCCGTACCGTCGTGGTTTTGCCGGCGCCGTTCCGCCCGACGAGCGCGGCGGTCGCGCCCGGCGGCAGCGAGAAGCTGACGCTGCGCAGCACCGGCGCATCGGCGAGCGCGACGTTGACGTTCTCGAAGTCCAGCATCGACGTCATATGCCGATCACCTGTTCGCGGACCTTGGGATCGGCCAGAACCTCCGCCGGCGTGCCGACCTTTTGGATCTTCCCGACGTTCCACACCGCGACTCGGTGGGCGTAGCGCTCCACCATGTCCATGTCGTGCTCGACGAAGACCGAAGTCACCTTCTCCTTGGCGAGCGCGGACGTCAGGATGTCCATGATCTCCAGCTTTTCGGCGGAGGCGACGCCCGAGGTGGGCTCGTCCATCAGCAGCAGTCTGGGCTGCAGCGCGAGCGCCAGAGCGATGTCGACCAGCTTGCGTTGTCCCTCGGGAAGCTCCCTCGCCTTGCGAGACGCGTACAACTTGACGCCGACGAGATCCAGAAGGCGCTCCATTTCAGGCCGCTCAGGCAGGGCGGAAAGAGCCGTGAAGCCGGAAGGGTTTCCCAGCCGCGAGGCCGCGGCGATCAGCATGTTCTCCATCACAGTCTGATCGAGAAAAAGCTGCGGTATCTGAAAGGCCCGCGCGATGCCGAGCTTGGTGATCGTGCGCGGGAGCTGCGCCGTGATTTCCTGGCCTAGGAAGGTGATGCTTCCGGCCTGCGGCCGCAGATAGCCGGTCGAGATGTTGAGGAAGGTGGTCTTTCCGGCGCCGTTCGGTCCGATGATGGCGAGGTTCTCGCCTTGGAGCACGTCCAGATCGATACCGTCGGCTGCGACGACGCCACCGAACCGGATCTTGATGCCCTTCGCGGAAAGGAGGACGTTGGCCATCAATGTCCTCCCTGCTTCGCCTGGCCGTAGCGCTGCCTGAGACCTATCAGTCCGTTAGGCGCATAGAGAATGATGACGATCAAGACCACGCCGAGGATCAGCTGCCAAGTGTCGGCCAGGTGGGCCGCCGCATAGAATCGCACGCACTCGAACATCGCCGCGCCGGCGAACCCTCCGAAGGCGTGGGCGCTGCCGCCGAGGATCGCGATAAAGACGAACTCGCCCGACTTCGTCCAGAACCCGAATTCGGGCGTGGCGATCTGCTGGATGATCGCCACCAGCGTGCCGCCGATGCCGCCGAGAAAAGCCGAGATCACGTAGCCTATCAGAAGCACGCGCCGTGCGGACGTCCCGAGGTACTCGAGCCGGGTCTCGTTCGATTTGATGGCACGCAGCATGTGTCCGAGCGGGCTATCGAGATAGCGCTGCACGCCGTAGAACGCGACGACCGCGATCAAGAGGCTCACGTAAAGAATGACGTACTGGAAGGTCTCGGGCGTAAACGACAGCCCCAACAGGGCCGGACGAGGGACCCGGATGCCGTCGGCGCCGTTGGTGTAATGAAACATCTTCTCCAGCAGCGACCACAGCACCATCGAAAACGCCAGATTCAGCATTCCGAAAAAGATTTCCCGGTAGCGCACGACGAAGAGCCCGACGATGAGGCCGAAGACCGCGGAGGTTATGCCGCCCAGCGCGATGAAGAGCACGATGTCGCCGCCACCGACGTATTTGCCCCAGAACGCCGCGGTATACGCCCCGGTAGCGAAGAACATTGCATGTCCGAACGACACCTGCCCCGCCTGCAGCAGAAGAATGATACCGAGAACGACGATGCCCTTCGCGAGGATCAACGCGAACAAGGTCGCCCAGCTCGATACCAAAAGGGGCCCGACGGCGCTGACCAGAAAGAAGATGACCGCGATCGTGGTGACCGGCTTGATGCGACCACTCATCATATTTTCCTTACCTGCATGGCGCCGAACAGGCCGAACGGACGCACCAGAAGCACCAGCACCATCAGCAGATAGGGAACGAGAACTTCGAATTCCGGCTGGAGATAGATCACGAAGGCACGGGTCAGGCCGATCATCAGCGCGGTGAGCGCGGTGCCCTCAATCTGGCCGAGGCCCGCGGTCGCAGCTACGGCAAAGGAAAGCACGATCATATCGGCGCCCATACCGGGGACCAGCGAGGTGGTCGGCGAGGCCAGCGCTCCTCCCAACGCGGCCAAACTCGCGCCGATGACGAAGGTGACGAAATATACGCGTTTTGCGTCAATCCCGATGGCGGCCGAAGCTTCGCGGTCTTCCGTGACCGCAAGGATCACCGCTCCCGACAATGTCCTGCGCAGGAAGTACCGGAGCCCGAACAGCGTCGCCAATGCGACGCCGGGCAGCAGAATGACCTGGTACGACGTGTAGCTGACGCCGAACACGGCAACGTTGGGAAGTAGTCTCAATGGCTCCGCGGCGAAGATGGGCTGCACGCCCCAGATCAGACGCTGCAGGTTGTCCATGATCATGAAGGCGGCGAATGTGATCAGAAGCTGGAGAACGTCCTCCTGTCCGGAGAGCGGTCGCAGCAGAAACCGTTCGATGAAACCGCCGCACACGACGCCGATCACGATGGAGGCGGCCAGCAGCGCGGGATAGGTGAGCCAAGGCGAGATCGGCGCGATTGCAAGGCTGAACGTCGCACCCAGGTAGGCGCCGAACGCGTACAGCGAACCGTGCGCGACGTTGACCACGCGCAGCACGCCGAAGATCAGGCTGAGCCCGACCGAGACTAAGAACACCAATGCGGCGTAGCTGATCCCATCGAGGATAGCCAAGATAGCGAGTGTCGAGTTCATGATGGCCTTCGGAAAAGGTCCGTCCTCCGGGACGAGGCTCGGAGGACGGGGATCAAAGTCGAGCGTGCCGTTACTGAGCTTTGAAGGTCGGCACGTCCATCTTGACGAAGTCCGGCTTGAGCGTCTTGAGCCACTCAACCGACCGTACGCCCGCCGGGTTGGTGATCATCTTCGGATCGAAGATCATAATGTTGTCGAGCAGCTTGAAGTCGTACCCCGGAACGGATTTGGTGACGCCGACCAGCTGAGCTTCGAGACCCTGGTTGTCCTCCGGCCGCAGCGTAATCGGACGGCCGAAGCCGGTGGCGAACTCGATGCCCGCCGTCGCGTCGACGACCTGTTCGCGCGTGGGCCAGTTGCCGCCGTTGGACTTGATCGCCTTGTCGTAGGCCGTCTGCAGGGCCTTGAACGCCTGCGCCATGTGATAGACCGGGTAGATCGGCCATGCACCTGTCTTCGCCTTGAAGGCTTCATTGAATGCCTTGAAGGCCGCGTCGTTCTTCTTCTCGGGATGCAGGAACCAGTGGTCTCCGCGCGCGCCGACGATCAGGCCTTCAGGCAAGTCCTTGCCCAACCGCTGGATCGATGATTCGCCGATCCCGAGCACGAAGATCGACTGCTGCAACAGGCCACGCTGACCGGCCTGGCGGACCAGCGTGTCGAGATCTCCGCCCCAAGACGTGGTCAGAACCACATCCGGCCGCAGCGCCAACAGACGGGAAACCTCAGTGGAGTAGTCCGGTGCGCCGAACTTCGGGAAGAGCTCGGCGACGACTTGCACGTCCGGCTTCATCGCCTTGAGCGCGGTCGAAAAGATCTCCCAGCTCTCCCGACCCCATGCATAATCCTGATTGACCACCGCGATCGTCTTAAAGTCAGGCTTGGTCTTGAGCAGGTAAAGGAGCACGGCCAGCATTTCCGGCGTGCCGTTCGCCTGAGTCCGGAAATTGTAGCGGTACTTCTTGGTTTCGAGGATGGAGGCAGCACCGCAGTCCCACATGAAATTCATGACTTTGAGGTCTTCGGCGATCGGCACCAACTGGGTGCAGCTGCCCGACGAGATCGAAGCAAACGTGGCATCGACCTTTTCGTCCTGCACCACGCGTCGGTAGTTCGAGACGAGCGCTTCGCCTCCCGCGCCTTCGTCGATGAAGGAGAGCTTGACCGGCACGCCGCCGATGCCGCCCTTCTTGTTGAGGTCCTCCGCGATCATCTCCGCCGCGGCCTTCGCCGGCACACCGAAGACCGACGCAGGGCCCGACAGGAACGTCGTGATGCCGATTTTGAGCTCCGACGGCTTGCTCTGCGCAAGCGAGGTGCCCGTAAAGGTCACAACTACAAGCCCGGCCGCAACCGCAGCCTTGAGAAACTGCATCGAAAGTCCTCCCTCTTCTATGTGTCGCGTCCTGCTTCAGCCGCCGTGCGCTTCTTCTTGCAACAACGCTACTATAATTGGCGCGTGTTGCCAGCCCTCTTCGCCGTCATTCGCGAGCCGACGAAACCCGGTTCGACGACGCCGCCCATTTTGTCGGCTGCGCATGGATTGGAACGGACAAGGTCCCCGAAATGATCGATGCCTCCAATCCCAGGGTGGGATAAAAGCTCCGGCCAGAGCCCCTCCGCGCCATTCGTGCCTGCTCTTCCTCTGCGACGTAGGTTTCCGAGTAGCGTCGAAAGCCATGGCCTGTCCTTCGCGTACCAGTCAGCCGTTCACGCTTTCCTTGTCGATGGAGCATGTCGCGAGCTCGCGGCTGTAGCGATCTTTTTCGCAGCGCCACTGAGTCCTCAAGCTCGCGTTCCCTGCGCATCATCTCCGCCTGGACCTTCTGCGCTTGGGCAAGCTTCGCATTGTTGGTGGCGAGCATCTGCTGCAGGTCCGCGAGCTGGCGGTCGCGCTCGCCGAGGTTCGGCCGCGAGCGCAAGACGCTTTTGCGCGTGCGAAGTGACTCCCTGTGGATTGACTTAGGGATGGGACGCTTCGTTGAAGGCGCGGACAGATCCCAGCTGGCGCTCTTACTGAGATGCCTGGAGGATTAGGTATTGGGCCATAGCGGGCATTGGAATTACCACACGTGACATTTGGAAATTGAGCGCCCCAGGACTGGATTCAGCAGGAATGCCCCTACCCCCCAACCATCCACTCACGCAACGAGCCTCCGTCGGGTGAACCGAGACACCGTCCAGAATTATTGACAGGTCTACTGCGGCGTGATGAACTTAAGTGCATCCTGCCGGCGCCTCTGCGGCTTTGCACAGAAGCGAAACATAACAAAATTCGCGACGAGGGAGGCAAAGAATGACCCGCAAATATTTGACGGCAATGGTCGCTCTTCTCGGGAGCGTATTGGCGAGTACGGCACTAAGCGCCCAAGACCTTAAGCTCTACGCGTTCAGTTCCGGCGCGTTGACTCTCGGCAAAGGATTTTTGGTGAACGGCGCACCCATGGAGCCGGCGATCCAGGTTCCGGTCGGTTTTTACGTGATCAAACATCCGAAAGGGAATGTTCTCTTCGATACGGGTAACAACGACAAGATTATCACCGACCCAGGCTACTGGGGTGCCGCGTTCACCGCGTTGAAGCCGGTCAACACGCCAGATGTCGCGATCGATACACAGCTGAAGAAAATCGATCTCACGCCCGACGATATCACCTACGTCGTGGTGAGCCACCTCCACCTCGACCACGGCGGCAATGTCGCCAAATTCCCGAAGTCGACGCTCGTCGTGCAAAAGAGCGAGATTCAGAACTTCTTCTGGCCGGAGCCCGGCACCGGCTCCAATTACGTTCTCGGCGACGTCCTGCCGCTGCGCGGGAACATGACACCAAGCGCAAACGCGGTGAAGATGTTGCAGCTCGAAGGCGATCAGGACCTGTTTGGAGATGGCACGCTCGTCGTGAAGCGCTGGGTTGCCCACACACCGGGCAGCCAGATGATGACGGTGCGGCTGAAGAACACCGGCCTCACCATCCTCACCGGGGACAACGTCTATTTCCGGGAGAACGTCGAGCAGAACATACCGCCAAGCACCCCGTTGGTCTATTCGACATCGGGATTCTACTCGGCCTTCGAGTGGATCAGGCGGGAGATGGCGACGCAGAAGGCAAATTTCTTCACTGCCCACGACCCGGACGCGTTCAAGGCGATGAAGAAGGCGCCGGAATTCTACGATTGACCGGCTCGACGCCGACATTGGACCTGCACCTGACCGATCAAACGCGCCGAGCCCCGGCGGGGCTTGGCATTGCGACGGCTGAAAGCTCGCGGCACGGCATCGCCGTCGCCTCCGTCGAACGGCTGGGCAAACGTTATGGCCGCCGCCAGGCAGTGGACGGCGTCTCGTTCGAGGTGAACGAGCGGGAAGTGGTGGGCCTGCTTGGTCCCAACGGCTCGGGTAAGACCACCATCTTGCGCATCATCACCGGCTATCTGCGGCCGAGCGAAGGGACTGTCCGCATCGACGGCTTCGACGTGATCCGCGACGGACACCAGGCGCGCGCGCGAATCGGTTACGTGCCGGAGAACGCCCCGCTTTACGGCCATATGCGGGTGGACGAATTTCTCCACTTCATGGGCCGGTTGCGGGGCTTGCGCGGAGGCGCGTTGCGCCGAGGCATCGAGTCCGCTCGCGCGCGGCTCGCGCTCGAGCCGGTCGGCGACGCCGTGATTGGCCGGCTGTCGCGCGGCTATCGGCAGCGCGTCTCAATCGCCCAGGCCGTGCTGAACGAGCCCAAGTTGTTGGTGCTCGACGAGCCGACCAACGGCCTTGACCCGCGTCAGGTCATCGAGCTGCGCGGGCTGCTGCGGACCCTGGCCCGCGACAGCGCGGTCCTTGTCACCTCGCACGTCCTTGCCGAGATGGAACGCGTCGCCGATCGGGTCGCGATCCTGCTCGACGGGCGGCTGCTCACCGTCCACCCGCTCGCCGGCGCGGCGCGCGGCACCTCGCTTCGCGTCCGCGCCCGAGCCGATCGGGCGGACGAGGTCGCGGCGGCGTTGTCCGGCCTGGCGGGGATCGGCGGCGTGACCCGGGAGGAGCCGGAGGGCGGCCTCGCCGGCTGGCGGGTGGAGGTGTCGGAGGCCGGCGCAGCGCCCCGTGTCGCCGCCGCCCTCTGCCTCGCCGGCATCGCCAGCGTCGAGACGGTCGAGACGGCTTCAGACCTGGAGGAGCTGTTCCTCCGGCTAACGGCGAGCCGAGCGCTCCAATGACGGCGTTTCTCGCCCTGCTTGCCAAGGAGTTGCGGGCGCTGTTCGTCTCGCCGATCGCTTACGCCGTCATCGCCGTCTTCCTTGTGCTCAACGGCTACGGCTTCGCCGTCACGCTCATCGCCACTAAGCAGGCGACGTTGGTGAACGTCTTCTTTCAGGCGGCCGTGCAGCTCGTCTTGTTCGTGCCGCTCGTTACCATGCGGCAGTTCGCCGAGGAACGCCGGGGCGGCACCCTCGAGCTGCTGCTGACGGCGCCGGTGCGCGAGGGCGACATCGTGCTGGCCAAGTTCGCAGCCTCGATGGGCATGCTGCTTGTGATGGTCGCGCTCACTTTGGTGTATTCAGGGATATTGGCGCGGTTCAGCACTCCCGATTGGGGCCCGATCTACAGCGGCTACCTCGGTCTCACCCTGCTCGCCGGCGCCCTGGTCTCGATCGGTCTTGCCGTTTCCGCGCTCACCGCCAACCAGGTCGTGGCCGCGGTCGTTTCGCTCGGCGTGTTCGGGATGCTCTGGGCGATTGACGCCTGGGCCGCGTTGCTGCCGTCACCGATCGACAATTGGGTGCTCGGGCTGTCGCTGCTGGCGCGCTTCCAGCCCTTTGCTCTCGGCGCGATGTACGCTTCGGATTTCGGCTTCTTCCTCGCGGTGACCCTGCTCGGACTGTTCCTCGCCGTGCGCGGGCTGGCCCGGCGCTGAGGCCATGGAACAGTCCGAGCTCGACTGGAATGCTTTGCTCTGGGCTGGCGGCTGGCTCATCGCCGTCCTGGTGCTGTTCGCGACCGGGCTGAGGCTGCCGCTGCAGACAGGGCTCGCGGGCTGGCGGGGGCGGGCCTATTCGACCGGAGTCATCCTGATCGCGCTCGGCGCCGCGGTGCTGGCCAATGTCGCGCTGCATCTGCATGACCTGCATTTCGACCTGACGCGGGAGAAGGCCTATACGCCCTCGGGGGCGGCCATGCGGGCGATCGACGAGGTCTCCCGCGAGGTAAGCATTACATACTTTTATCGCTCGCAGGACCCCGCGGGGCGGCGCGCGCGTGACCTCCTTGCGATCATGGCCCGGCGCAACCCGCTGCTCAAAGTCGTCGCAGTCGATCCCGACCGCGACCCGAGACTGGCGCGCGAGCAAGGGATCCAGATCTACAACGCCGCGGTCATCGAGGCGGACGGACGCCGGGTGCTGGTGCAGGGCACGGACGAGACAGAGATCGCCATCGGTATCCAGCGCGCATTGCGCGGGCGCGCGATTACGGCCTGCTTCCTCGAGGGCCATGGCGAGCTGCCGATGGATAATTTCGAGTACCACACGCACCTGGAAAGCGGCGCTGGCCACAGCCACGACGATGCCAGCTCGCAGGTGGTGGAGATGCCGGGCCACGGCGCGGGGCGGCTGCGCCGCGCGCTCGAAGCGCAGGGGTATGAGGCGCGGAAGCTCGTCCTCGCCACCGAGGGCGACGTGCCTGCCGCCTGCACGCTCCTCATCGCGGCCAATCCGCGGACCACGTTCCTGCCGGCTGAGAGCGCGGCCTTGCGCGCCTATATGCGGCGCGGCGGGTCGGTCCTCCTCCTCCTGGACCTGGGTTTCGTGCTCGAACCCGGGCTCGCCCGGCTCGTGGCCGAGCTCGGCGTCCGCCCGGAGCAGGAGGTCGTCGTCGATCCCTTGAGCCACTACTCGACGAACCCCGAGATCGTGGCGGTCACGGGCTACGACCCTCACCCGGTTACGCGCTCGGTCTCGCTCACCTTCTACCCCGGCGTCCGTCCGATCACGCTGTTGCCGCCGGCAGGCGACCTCCGCGTCACCCCGCTGCTGCTCAGCAGTCGCGACAGCTACACGCGCCCGGTGAAGCCGGTGGGGTCACACGCAGTGGAGCCTGACGCGACGGGGGAGAAGGATGCGGCCTCGCCCCCGGTCCCCGGCCCGCGCGTGTTGGGCGTCGCCGTGGAAGGGCGCCTCGACCGCGACGCCGAACCCATGCGCGCCATCGTCGTCGGCGACAGCGATTTCGCCAGCAACTCGTTCTTTCCCTATATGGCGAATAGCGACCTTCTGCTCTCGGTAGCCCGCTGGCTGGCACGTGAGGAGCGCACGACGGCCGTCGCTGCGCGTGTCCCCGTGCCTCCGCTGATCGCGTTGACCGGGCGGCAGTCGAACGCGGTGTTCTTCCTGGTCGTCTTCGCAATGCCGCTCCTGGTGGTCGCGTTCGGCTGCGTCGTTTGGTGGCGGCGCCGATGAGGCGGCACTTGCTGCACCCCGTCCTAGCGGCGCTCGCGCTCCTCTACCTCGCGGCGATGGTGGTGAGCGGCGCCATGCCGGTGCAGCGCCAGCTCGTGCGGTTCGAGGCCAAGGGCGTGCTCAAGCGCGCGCCGGAAGAGGTCACGCGGGTGGAGTTGAGCCGGGGCACACGGCGCGTTACCCTGCTCCGCGCCGGCGAGACGGTGTGGGCGACGCCTGACGGCGTCAACATCGGCACCGCCGGGCTCCGGGTCAGCAAGGCCGTCCAGATCATGCACAATTCCGGGCCTGTCCGCGAGATCGAGGCGGCAGAGCTCGCGGGGAGCGACCCGGCGCCGTTCGGCCTCGACCCGCCGCAGCTCTCTGTGAAGCTCTACGGAGGGAACGGCGAGCCGGTCCTCAGCGCCCGCTTCGGCGAGTTCAACCCCGAGGGGTACCTCCAGTACATGCGCATCGATGGCAATCCGCGGCTCTACCTCATGTCCCGCTTCGTCGGCGGCGAATGGGCCGAGGTCATGACTGAAGTGGCCGCGCGATGACGCCTCCTGCCTCTCTCCGCCGCGCCGCGCTGTGGGCTGCTCTCGCGCTGCTGCTGTTGCTCGGACCAGCGCGAGGGCACATCGCCGGCTCGATGGGCTATGCCACCGTGAGCCTGCACGGCGGAACTGTCCGATACAGCCTCACCTTCGGCCCCGATGCGCTCGCGGCGGCGGGCGGCGAGGCCGCCGGGGTGCGGCTGGCGCCCCGTGGAGACTACGCCACGCTGGCGGATTTGGTCGCGCGGAAAGTCGGCATTTCCGCGAATGGGGTGCGATGCGAGCCGGTGCCCGGAACGGTCACGCCGCCCACGCCCGACCGCGCCAATGCCGTAGTGATCATCGATTACGCCTGTCCTGGTACGCCGCGCGAACTTGTGCTGCGCGACGACCTGTCCGACGTCCTCGGCAACGACTACCACACGCTTGTCCACGTCGAAGCCCTGGGGAGCGTGCAGCAATACACCCTCGAACGCGACCGGCGCGAGGCTCGCCTCGCCGTCGCGGCGCCGAGCGGGAGCCCGGCGCCCGAGGTTACCGCCGGGAGCGGCGTCTTCGCCTTCTTTCGGCTGGGCATCGAGCACATCCTGACGGGAGTTGATCACCTCCTGTTCGTGATGGCCCTCGTCCTGGGCGGCGGAGGAGTTGGATCCTTGTTCGCCGTCATCACCGCCTTCACGGTGGCGCACAGCATTACCTTGGCCGTAGCGGTACTGGGCGCCGCGTCGCCGCCTAGTTGGATCGTCGAGCCGGTGATCGCGCTGTCGATCGTCTACGTCGCGGCCGAAAATATCTTTCTCAGACGCACGGCGTCGTGGCGTTGGGCCGTGGGCTTCGCGTTTGGCCTCGTGCATGGCTTCGGCTTTGCCGGCGCGTTGCTCGATCTCAATCTGCCCCCGGGCGCCCTGGCCGGCGCGCTCGTCTCGTTCAACGTCGGCGTTGAAGCCGGCCAGGCAGCGGTGATCGCCGCTTTCCTGCCGGTCCTCCTCTGGTTTCGGCGCGCCGCGTGGGAGCGGCGGGCGGTGACGGCGCTCTCGGCGCTCGTGCTGGTCGCTGGGCTCGCCTTCCTCGTTGATCGCGTTCTGGTCGCCGCAAACTGGTGAGATTCCGTCAAGTCGGGCGGCCGCCCCGTAATGTTGACCTCCTCAACTGGTGCGGCTGGTCATCTTCAAGTCGGAGGGCTTTCGATGCAGCATCCGCTTCTGGGCCCATCTGCGACATTGGAAGATTGCTGCCTCTCCGCCGGTGCTGTGAAGGGTTTCGGATGCCGGCCGCATGAGGGACGGCGCCGCGTATTCGGCGGCTGGCGTCCGAAAGCCTCCAAGGGAGGAAACCGCGCTTGAGGGAACGTAAGGCTTTGCCGCAGGCGCTATGGGGATTTGGCTGCCGCGGGTGAGCGGGCTGATTTGGATCGAGCCGAAGCAACGAGTTGTGCGACGGTCAAGCGGCTGAC
>Ga0209489_108484_pt1 | contig 13945 bp, 5 predicted proteins | sample SiratrowhiteBW_FD_187527 | JGI IMG/M metagenome (GOLD analysis project Ga0209489, IMG submission 187527) | Root nodule microbial communities of legume samples collected from California, USA - Siratro white BW (SPAdes) (version 2) | ecosystem: Host-associated > Plants > Roots > Nodule | place: USA... | reverse complement strand
CAAATGCTTCTACGGTTTCTACAAACCGTAGAACATTTTTTTTGTCTACGGTTTGTAGAAGCCGTAAGAAGTAAAAGGGATGGTGGAGGGTATAATGGGATATGAAATATTTTAAAAAGGGTTAAATGATAAATTTGCCTAGAGTATGGAGGTGCAGGAAGATGATATGGAGGTGCAGGAAGAAGCAGTCCTGAGGAAATGAGAGTGAGTGTGAGGGGTGTGCGGTGTAAAAAGTGGGCCTGTGAGCCCAGAGAATGTGTGGGGGTGACGTTAAGAAATAAAGGGATGTAAAAACTAAACATGTTAGTCTAAAGAGCATGTAGGGGATGGCGTGAAGAAATAAAGCAGGTGTAACAAGTGAATATGGCTGTAAGTCCAAAGAATGTTTGAGGGTTGACGTGAAGAAATAAAGGGGTGGCGTGAGAATTTTTTTTTCTTCCTATATTTATTTATTATTTTATTTTTATTTTTTTTTAAACAAAAGACAATAAAGTCTTAAATCAATCAATTTGAATTTTTAAAGAAAGTACATACTTTTTTAGTTTTTTAATATTTAAATAAAAAGATTTAAATTTTCCTTATTTATTTTTTTCATTTTTCTAAAATTAATTGAAAATATATATTTGTTATTTTATTTCAAAATAAATTTTATTTATCTAAACGAAATATGTATTTTGTATTTATATAATGGAAATTGAAGTTTGTCACATGCATGTAAATCTATTATTTTTTAATCAAAGTTGTATCCATATCTCATTTAAAGGGATTTTTTTATTTGATTGATTAGAACATATTTTTTGAATTAACATTTCTTATATTTTACATACTTTTGTATTGATATTTAGGTAACATAAAATGAAAGTCATGACACCAAATTAACAATAATTAAATATGCAATCAAAAACCAAAATTTCACAAAATATATAGAATGTCGATTAAAATATATATATATATATATATTAATAAACTATTAAACAATAATTAATAATTCTAAAATGTCTAACTAATCACTTCAAGATTCAATTTGATGAGTCGCCCATTTTGCTTTTATAAAAAAGTAATTATATGAATAATTCAAATTAAAGGTAATATTTAATCATTATATTGAATCTTAAAAAAAAGCAAATGTTTAGTCAATGTTATTTTAGAAAAGACTAACCTCAAATAGGAAAGATCCTTAGTAAAATGACATTAAAGAGAATAGCTCAAGAGTTTACATTATAGCAAATATTATCCATTAATAGTATCCCATTTAATTTCAAATTGATTAACGCATGTAACAAAGTTTATTTTAAATTAAAAAATTGAAAGTTTAGAACAACTTTATTTTATTTAACTGGCTTGAACTAAAAGCACAAACTTTTAATAGTTAAAATATTAATTTTTAAAATCCAAAAATACATGATTAATTAGGAATATGATAATATGCATATAAACTTTAAGAACAAAGTCTCTAACCATCAAAGCTTCTCGAATTTAGGTCTATACAAGATTTCTGCAAAGTCAGGTTTAGGCATGTTACACTCGAGTTTGGTTAATGGCCATCAGTCCTTTTCATTATTTAACTCAAGTCCCATTATTCAAACATGTATTAAGTTACAAGTTTTCAGTTTACAAGATTCAGCATTCACTTAATTAATATCTTATTCAATTTTAAGCTTGGGATGGATGTAACTTTAATTGATGAGTAAAAAGATTATAAATCTCTACCTAAGACCTTTGACTAATATCTTGAAGTACTTGTCTCTCTCTTTATTTGATTGACTTTCTTCTTTCCTTGTTAGATATTGTTTGATGGGTTAATTTTGTCATTATCATAACACCCTTTAAGAATATCCACGATAAGAGATTTTTACGCTAAATAAAGCATGACTAAAATTGATATTATTAAAGGTACAATTTTATCCCTGTGACGCAGATTTTCAATTTAATCTTTGAAATTTATTAAATTGGTTCACATATATATATATATATTAAATGTAACACATTCTCAAAATGTGAACTTAATTAATAATACACTATATATTGAAAGAAAAAAAAATGAAATCAATATGATTTATTTATGTAAAAACAATTTTAATAATTTTTTGAGTTAGGAATTAAAGTAAAAATTGGTGAGACATTAGTGATTTAATTATTTATATCTAAGGTTGATTTAATGAAGAGTCCTTGAGGATTGGGTGAGTGTCCTTGAATGATGACTAGAAGAGCATTATAATTTCCAACTACCAACTTTACAGTCTGTTGTCCCATGTCAATGCGCTTTTAATACCATTTTCTATCACATGAACCTTCAATTGCCATGCTGTTCTTTCAAAACTTGTACCCAATTTCATTTCGTTTATTTATTTTCCTCATGGCAACGCAAAAGTAAACTCCAACAAGTTTTTATTTTATTCTTCAAATAATAATTCCTTTCTTTACTTTTTTGGCATGCTTAATTCCCTACAGTTTTAGTTCCTAAACGTTTGATTAAACAAAAAAAATATTTAAATACTTTATCTAAAGTAGAAGCTGATAGAAGATATTATTTATAAGAATTATGAAACTTATTAACAAAAAAAAAATTGAATAAAGGGTTTTTGTTTATAAATTATGTAAACAAGTTTTAATTATTCAACAGGGTGTGCATCTAATGTTACATTAATCAAGCATCCAACTGGTTTTACTTAAAAGACAAACACGCAATCTTTTTGTCAGTCTTGCAATACAAAGTTTATTATTTTATATTTTTGGTGGATGCACCCAGTTCATAAATTCAGGCTAATTTTCCTGAATTATTGGCTGTCAGATTTCTTCTTCTCAAATTGTTTTTGCTGATTTTTCCTGATTAGGGTAGACAAGTGACAGTGTTGGTTGAAATGTCACCTTTATCACTAAAATTAAATCGAATCATATGACTCATGGTGGGTTACTTATTCCTTATAACACTAACACGTTTGTGTTTTGGACAAGTAAAGATTTTCAGCTTCGCATTTTTGCGTGTATCAATAATGTTCAACTCTGTCAGATGTTCCTAGAAAAGGATAGGGCCACGTCACGATAACCATCATGTTAGTTGTATGAGGGTTTCTTTTCCACAAAGGTTTTTATATATATAATTAAGGGAAAATAATTTTATTTGAATTGAAGAAATATTCTTTTAAAATACTTATTAATTAAAACAATTTTACTGGAACTGAGTCACGGAGTTCATATTTTCTTTTCCATTTTGGTTCACAAGTATTTATTTCATTTTTGTATACACGTTTTCCTATTATTCTGAATGCTCACCTATTTGACTACTTCGCATTTAATTGTAGCTGGTGTGATAAAATCTGTGATGAGGAGTTAAATTTGCTGTAATAAAAGTGAATTATAATGTGTGATAAGTTAATACTAGTTTTAATGCAGCAGTGAAAGACAAAAAGGATATTATTACTTCTGTTACCGAGATACTTTGCTGCAAAACCGTTTTTCAGTTTTAACTAATTAACTGACAGAGGAAGAAGGGGGTAATGTGTGAAAATAGAAATTTGTATTAATAAAAATAATAAGAAAAAAGGAAATGCTAGAGAGGGATTGAGGCGTGATTAAACACTTTACATGGCTGGACTCACGTGGTATACATCATGATGATGATCAGGGACCGTTGAGGTAAGTCAAAACGAGAAAGCGAGGATCAAACGGTAATTACGCTGAGCAGAGTGTTGGGCCCCACAAGGCCTCGAGTAGTGGGCCCAATCGAAGAATGGCTCCCGGCTGGCAAGCATGTGGCGCTTTTTGCAGAGATCCGACCGTTGTAACGCAATTTACGGCGTTGCCACTATCGAACCAAAACGGAAAGTGACCCCTCCATCAAACACCAAATTAATTAATTAATTGGTAATCGAATAAAACAAATTGCCAATGCTTATAACTATGTCTCTTTCATTATCTACAGAGAAACAGCACACAACAAAGAACGCTACGGTCCCAACAACGGCTATATGCACAATTTTATAGTATGTCTTTACATGTTTCTGTTAAATAATGACAGTATAAATCAAATTGTAATATTTTAAAAAGATAATTTAAAATTATAAAATAAAGTTTTGGTTCTGGTTTCACTGTTAGGAAATGCAAGTGTGAAGTAGTTTTGTGAAGGGAGGAGGAAATTGTATATTATTAAGTTGGGAAGAAAGAAATGAGAAGGTGTGAACTGGCTACTGGCTGTCAATCTTTGAGCTTCATTCGGTGTGTGTCTGCTACGTACTTACTTACCCTTTTCCACACCACATTTCAAGCTTGTGCTGGATTAGAGTCCTTTTTCTCCCAATACCCTCTCGTTTCTTCTCTATAATCTCTACCAATCTCAAACTCTTCTTTCTTTCTAATTTCATTTGATAATGTAAAATCAGAGGAAAGGAAAAAGCTACGAAACTAAGTTGCCTCTAGATCCTTTTTGAGGGGAAAAAAAAACCCAGAAAGTTCGACGCAATGTCTTCTTCTACATCTCTCTTCTTCTTTCTCGTCAACGTCTCCTTACTTCTCACCCTCTCTTCCGCTGCGGATCCATTTGTTTTCTACGATTTTGAGGTCTCTTACATCACTGCCTCTCCTCTTGGAGTTCCTCAGCAGGTTCTCTTCTCTCTCTCTCTCTTGATGCTCGTTTAAAATCTCAAGCTTTACTTGCAGATCTGCATTATGGACGCTGGTAGATAGTAATGTCATACTTTAAAACTTGGATTTCTGAAGGGTTGTTATGTGAAGCTGTTAACGGTGTTTGTTTGTTTGACTCAGTGAGAGTTTGGTAGGTGGGTGGGAAGAAAGAGCTATGGGGTTCTGGTGCTGGTTCTCATGTCTTGTCTGCATTGTTTTTGCAGGTCATTGCTATCAACAAAAAATTCCCGGGTCCTACTATTAATGTCACAACAAACAACAATGTTGTCGTCAATGTTCGGAACAAACTGGATGAGAGCCTCCTCCTTCATTGGTATGTTGCTTGCTGGTTCAGTTTTAAAACTTCTTATGGAGCTTAAATTTGTTTACTGAGCTCAACTTTGGAACTTTCACGAGACAGGTCTGGGATTCAGCAAAGGAGGAGTTCGTGGCAAGATGGTGTTCTCGGCACCAATTGTCCTATTCCTTCTAAGTGGAACTGGACTTACCAGTTTCAGGTGAAGGATCAAATTGGAAGCTTTTTCTACTTCCCTTCCCTTCATCTTCAGAGAGCTGCTGGTGGGTTTGGGGGTTTCATTATAAACAACCGACCCATCATTCCTATTCCTTTTGATACCCCATATGGGGACATTGTCGTTTTTATTGGAGATTGGTACACCCGCAACCATACGGTTAGTGTGATAGTTGAATATTTGCTATTTTCTGCTACAATTCAATTCATGCTCGTCAAGTAAATAATAACATGGGTCAAACTGTTTGTTACTGGTTCTGCTTTGGAATGTAGGATTTGAAGAAGGCCCTAGATGATGGAAAAGATCTTGGCATGCCGGATGGTGTTCTCATCAATGGGAAAGGCCCATACCGATATAACGATACACTTGTTCCTGATGGCATCGATTATGAAACAATTGAAGTCCATCCTGGTAGGTTCTGGGAAAAATTTAATTCCTATGGCACAAAGTGGGAAACTTAAATTTGTTTTGTAGTTGCTCTAATGTTGTGCTTCTTTTGGGATATAAACGTGGAATCCTTGACTAACACGCATGTGTGAATTGTGAGAAAAACAATGGACAGAAAGTTAGGCAAAAGCAAGCCTAGTCTATCTTATTATAGTGGTGTGTGTAACTTTTGTTTGGATAAATTTTTCTACAATAAAAATGAAAAATGTAAAATAAATGGAGTTTTTCTCATAAGCTACGATAAACTATTCACTCGACTTTTCTAGAAACTTTCTCCTCTAACTTTCCAAAAGATGAAATGTACAAGTTAGTTTTAGTTTATAAGAGAAACAATTTATTTTACTTACTTTTTCTTTTCCTAACAAGTACATAGGAAGAAGTTTATCAGCTTGGTACGTTGATTATAGCTGTAGTCTAGATGTTTATGCTGTTGGAAAGAAAAGGTTCTTGTGGTTCTCACAGCTGTAGCGATTATAATTTGTTTCCTTTTGGCCGACTTTGGGTCTGGTGTTATGACATTTGTTATAATGATTTTAATAGTCATCACATGATGTACAACAGGAAAAACTTACCGACTTCGTGTACATAATGTTGGAGTATCTACAAGTCTGAATTTCAGGATTCAGAGTCATAACTTGCTTCTCGCGGAGACAGAGGGGTCTTACACAGTGCAACAGAACTACACTAGCTTAGATATTCATGTTGGACAATCTTATTCTTTTCTGGTAACCATGGACCAAAATGCGAGTACAGATTACTACATTGTAGCAAGTCCCAGGTTTGTGAATGAATCACGTTGGCAAAGAGTTACTGGAGTTGCTATCTTGCGCTATACAAATTCCAAGGGGAAGGCGCATGGTCCTCTCCCACCGGCTCCTGATGACCAATTTGACAAAACTTACTCAATGAACCAAGCAAGATCCATCAGGTCTGTGCTGCAATTTTATATACTCATTTGTTCGTGTTCAAAACTTCAATCTTCAGGAGTACTGTCAAATTGAACAACAGTTATTCTTGGTATTGAGTTTTTCTGTATATTGTTTTTGGAAGTTTGAGTGGTTTAGAAATTTTCAGACGTGTTGAGCCTCAAGTGCATAATATATTAAATGTCTTGTAAATGCAAATATAAAACTTTAATATATTATTGTTATTATTGAATGATAATTCCACTAGAACACATGCAGATTAGATTCTGAACTTTGAGAGTTAAAAAAGTTATCATCACTCACTCCTCTATTTCTTTTGTTAACTGTGCAGATGGAATGTATCAGCGAGTGGTGCTCGTCCTAACCCACAAGGGTCTTTTAGATATGGTTCCATTAATGTGACTGAGATTTATGTATTAAAAAATAAGCCACCAGAGAAAATTAACGGCAAGAGGCGAGCAACAGTCAGTGGAATCTCTTTTGTCAATCCTTCCACTCCAATCAGGCTTGCTGACCAGTACAAATTGAAGGGAGTTTACAAGCTTGATTTCCCCTCCAAGCCTATTACTGGACCACCTCGTGCAGAAACATCAATCATTAATGGAACCTATAGGGGATTTATGGAAGTTATATTGCAGAACAATGATACCAAGATGCACACCTATCACATGAGTGGATATGCATTTTTTGTAGTCGGGTACAGACTAATTCTCTCTCTTTTAAGTGCCATTCAATGTTTCAGGAACCAATAACACGGCTCGATTTGTTGGCTGCAGGATGGATTATGGTGATTGGTCAGAGAATAGCAGGGGCACATATAACAAGTGGGATGGAATAGCTCGCACTACAGCTCAGGTATAGTTTTATCTTAGATTGTGTGTCTGACCCCTCTTGAACACTAAAATCTTTGAAACTTTCAAGTTTTCCAAATATGTCAAATGCTTCACTGGAACTTCTGTGCTGTTCATATCACAAGTCCATAGTTAGTAGTTTCACATCCTCACTCATGCTCCTGGGGAAGTCTTTCTTTCAAGGAATTTGAAAACTTGGAACTTTCTGCTGCAACTGTAAACTTAATCACGCTTGTTTATCATGTTGCTGTCTGACATACTAGTTTGGTCATACAGAACTCATAATCTAGGATGAGATGTAGAATTGAGTTGTGCCATTAATATATGGGTAATCTGTGTTCTTTACCGTTAAAATTTCAGAACTGATGACTCTATCATTGCTTCTACAATCAGTTCCATTTTCAGAAGTTTGTTTTTCACATACTAATACCTTAAACTTAACTGGTGCTATCATTCAGTATCATGATTCGTAAAAGTTATAATCTCACATCTGTTTGTTTCCAATGTCTCTAATTCAGGTTTACCCTGGAGCATGGACTGCAATATTGGTTTCCCTTGACAACGTAGGAGTATGGAATCTCAGAACAGAAAACCTTGATTCATGGTACCTTGGTCAAGAAACATATGTCAGGGTTGTCAACCCAGAGGTTACTAACAAAACTGAGCTGCCCATTCCAGACAATGCCCTCTTCTGTGGTGCCCTCAGTAAATTGCAGAAGTATGTTACAAATCCTTCTCCTCCAATTACCACCATTAACTTAGATTATGAAGATTCTAAATTTTGAGGCCACCTGTTTTGCTTTTGTTTTGTTTTCTTTCAGGCCTCAACGTATTTCTTCTGCGGCATCAACAATCAATGGGAATACAGTTAAGCTGTTTTTCACCTCGCTGATTGTATGCGCCTGGATCCACGTATTCAAGTAAAAAGCCATTCTGGGTCATCCTCTCTTAGTTGCTAGCCGGTGAACATTTTGGCTTGTTGGTGAGGTTTGTGGTTGAGTTCTTAGTTTTGTAAGTCTTGTTTATATTATTGATCTTGCAGTGGTTTTGACTTGTATTCTTCTTCCTATTAGCTTAATGCTTGTGGTTCCGAGTTTAATTTATTGGGACTTGTGATTCTTTTAATGCCTATAGTTGATGTAGTAATGACAATTAATCACACTCTCTCCATACATGTAACTTTACCTGCCGACGAGATTTCCATCATGGTCACTTTCCTCCTTTCATCTCTATTATATTTGTGTAATTTGTAGCCATGCAAGGTCAAAGATGCATGGACCCAACCCAAGATGCTTCTCTAGCTGTTTTACAGATATGATCTAGCTAGCATATCTTTAAAAAACAAAAGCAAAAAGGGAAACAACAAATTGACATAATGACACGACCAAACAGAACATTTTCTCTTGTACGTTTGCATGGACATTTAACTGGATTTGCCTTACTGAGCTTGGTAATAGCTTTGAAATTATGCTCCTGCACTCTTCTCTTCTCCATATTCTTCATTTTTTTTATGACTAATATTTGTCCTTGAGGGGCCGTTACAGCTTGTTCTGTTGCCCCTAGATTGAAAGTGACAATCCATAAATTTTCAATCACATATTCATCTCTCCACAGATAAAGTTTAATCCAGCTTGTGACCGTACAAAAAAAAAAATGAAAGAAAAAAAGGCCTTGTTTAAATGCATGTAAACATTAACCAAAACAGTGTGCACGACATTTGCGGATCTAGTAGGCAGTACAGTTGCAGATCTGACATTCTGGGTTAAAATAAATCGCATATAGGCTCCAATATGCACAATTACTTTCTTACTTGAATAAAATGATAGCTTTTATGATTTAGAAAAGTAAACATATGTAGTAAGTAAATCATTTTTGTTTATATTTGTCAATAATCTTTGTTGTTAAGAATAATATTTCAAAATATATTTTTTGAATAAAATTATAGTTAAAACCATATAGAACGAAACTATTAATCAATTTATGATAATTTATTACTTTACTTCATATGTATAAATCATATCATATCGATTATCTTTTTAATGCAATAAGGACGGTCAAAGCTATCTTGCTAATGTTGTTATCGATAATATATAACATTATTAATTAATAAAGTATAAGCATGTTTAATATATCAACAAGTCCTAAAATTATTTTATAAAAATTTAATCAGATTCCTAAACTAAGAGTTTACAGTGAATCTTTGATTTTAAACTTTTGTTTATAATTGTGTTTCTAGAATAGGTAAAATTGTCAAATTTTTCATTTAATTCAAGTTGCCATAAACTAATTCCAAGTAAAATGAAAATTACGTAAAATAGTAAGGACTCAATTACAATTGTTTTAGTTTAGGAATCAACTCATATTTTTAAAAATTCAAGTAGATGCTGATGTACTAAACCATGTAAAGTATTATAATTCATTCCTTTATTCAGTTCATTGAAATCTATTATATAATGTTCTATCACGTCAATAATATAATGACTAATATTTTATTATCATTGGGGGAGTACTTATTTTCCACTTGGACGTGGTCAATTAGAAGTTTAGATGTGTTGTAAATAACATGTTCTTAAATTATTACTTGTAAATACTCAAATATATTTAGATTGTAAGTTATAAGTTTAGTCATCAAAAGAAAAGGGTATAAATTTGTCCAATAAACAGAAAACCCAAGAAGGAAAATTCAAAAAATCAGGCAGGGAACTTGTGCTTTTAGAGTACGCAGCACGGCTAAGTTAATTCTTAGGTCTTTTAGTAGTTGATCTGTCAATTTACATGAGTACTAGATTAACACTTTAAAATCTCATAATTAAAATAAAAAGATGAAAAAAAAAACAAACAAATAATAGATAATAATATAATTTTATTAAATAATAGATAATAATATAATTTTATTAGAGGAAAGAAAATTCCAATATTATTTTCTATAATTAACGAGAAAATAATAACATCTCTTGAAAATAAGAAAAAGGATAATCTTAAAAGGAAAAACAATATCTTTTTTAATTTTTCTCTTAATCACTAAAATGATAAAAAGGAAAAGAATAGATTTAGTGTGTCTTTCTAATAAACCATTTTATCCTTTTTATAACATCAAAAAGTAAGTATTAAAGTAAATTGTCTTTGATGTGAGGTTTCTCTTCTCACATCCTCCTACTTGAAAAGTTTGATAAAATTAATCAAATTTTTACATTATATTTTATTTTTTATTATCAGGTTATTTATTATTTTGATAGGTCATAATAGGATTAAACTCATATAAACTTGTCAATGTTAACTGGTATTGTTATAACATCTTCTAAGTTTTTATTGATATGAATTTTTTGCATATCCACATTTCTTTCATCTACTATTTTTCTAATAAAGTGACAATGAATACTTATGTATTTTTAGTTTTAGAATTAAAAGCAAAAATCTTTACAGTTTGTGAGACACTCAAATTATTACTTCATTATACAACAAGCTTTTGCCACTTATGTTCGAATTCTTTTATTAACTTTTGAATCCAGATAGCTTCCTTACATGCTAAAGTAAATGACATGTACTTAACTTTGTATTAGACAAATTTATTACATGTTGTAACTTAGATAACCAATTTATTACAATATAAAAACTCACAACTAAAATAAACAAAATAGATAATAAATAATAATACAATTTTACTAAATGAAAGAAAATAACAACACAAACAATCCCACACCCTTTTGAAAAAAAAAAAAAACACAACTACTAAGATAAACTAATTTCTTCTCTTAATTTTTCTCTTAAATCCTAAAACTACATAAATTGAAAAGTCAAAATTTTGGCACATTATCCTAAAAAGCAATTTTGTACCATGAAAAGTAAACAATAAAATAAATTTTCTCCACTAAGAATTTTTTCTTATCACTATTTATACCTAGAAGAATTATACAATAATAATTGAAAATTGAGAACATTAGTATTTATTATGTATTTATGTATAACTATTCATAAATCATTAAGACTAATGTAAGTTTTATTGGATATTTAAGTGTCAGTCCAGTCTCATCTTATATTGAGTATAAATGAAAAAAAATGAACAATATATAAGAAAGACTGACAAACCTAATGTCTTAAAAGGTTTTAAGTTGAAAGTGATGTATTTTTTTGTGCAATTCTGATTCTTAGCTCATTTTTGTTTAATCTTCTCGGTGTTTTCATCCTCAATTTTCCCAATAAATTTCTTGGTTCGAGATCACCATCTCAACTCTTATGACAGTATGGCAGTTTGCAAAGAGAATAGAATAATAATTTTAAAAAAAGTGAAACTAATTATGTTATTTTTAAATATTTGTTTATTTATTTTTGAGTAAACGTGTTTACTTCACTTAATTTCTCATCTATTTTCGTTTCACCAATTTATTTATTTTTTTAAATTGTATTTATTCTTTGACCAGCTTTACATACCAATTTCAAGCCCATTTATGGGGAATACTTATTTTATTTGGTCTTGTAGCTTATATTTATTGATTATATTGTACTTTTTTTTATTGTAGCTTATTTTTGAAATTCAGTTCTTTAGTTTTATAAAATTGTACTATGAATGGGATATAGATTATATTATGTATAAATTGAAATCATTACTATTTGCTTGTTAACAATTTTACTAAATGCAAAAATATCGTACTATTGAGTTTTAAAAAATTGAGAAATTAATTCAACATTTTATTAAAATGCAATTAAATAAAATTAAACTAAACAACAATGAGACTGCAAAAATTAAACCTTCTATATGGACTGAATCGACTCACCTAAAAGTAACTAATTTAATTTAAATTGTGCTTTCTTTCTAAATGAAAGTATTTTATGGACTTTTGTAACGCGTTCATCAAATCAGAACTATTTTAATAGCTATTAACATAATAAATGAAAACATAAAAATATAATTGACATTTCTTTAGTTATATTAAATAAACGTTACGTCAATTATATTAAAAAAAGAGTATTGAAACTATAATAAAAGTTATTTTTTAATCATTATAAATTTCTATTTTCAATAACTTTATTATTATTACTTCAATTTTCATTTTAACAAATATATTTTGAAATAAGTGGATTATATTTTTAAATGTTTTATTTCAATTAGAGTCGACAATATATTTTGTGTAAATATTATTTTTATTATAATACACTAAGTAAAAATTATTTATAACATATGAACTTTTTAGAAATTTTATTCTTAAGAACCTCTTCTAAAAACAATAGTTTAATAAGAAAAGAAACATCCCTTTCATGAATCACATGCGAAGATTTGGAGAAAGCTTCGCATATCCAATGGATGGATCCTGTGAATGTTACGTTCAAATACTGCTCCAACTATCCACGTTAGATCCTTAGATCCCAACATTTTAGACTACTTTTTCCAACCCATCAAACAAGCAAAACGTCAAAACCACACCTAATACATCTACTATCATTATCTTAAACATTATTCTCAAATAAACAATTTTATATATTTTTATTTTTAAAAGAGAAGTTTTTAGGATTTTTTTTTAATTTATAATCAATTTGAATAGTTAAATTTGTTATTTACTCGTTTATGATTTACTTGCAATTGGCTATCATTGAAAAAAACTCTCAAGTACTCTTTATATTTATTATATATATATATATATATATATATATATATATATATATATGATATTAATTTTTTATTAGTATAATTTTTCATTATTTTTCATTTTTTTTATTTTAGAAAAGTAATACACATCTACATGAGGCAGATTTTCTTTTTTTACTTAAGAAAGGGTGATGATAGATTAGCATCTACATTTTTAAATAACAACTGCTTAACAACTTTTTTTACTAATATAATAATAAATATAAATTTAAACTTTCATTATTAATATATTAATGAAAGAGCTGTAAAGTGATTAGTCTTTTAGAATGTGTTTGGATTGGAAAGTGAATTTGAGATGAAAGTGTGTGAAAAATTTAGTTGTTTGAATTAAAAAAAAATGATAAAATTTGAGTGGAAAGTTTATGAAAATTTATGAATAATGTGATAGATATAATTAATAAAATAATTTTTTATTAAATAAAATTATAATTAAAATTAATTTAAAATTAAATAAATTTAATTTATTAAGTATAATTAATAAATTATTATTATTTTAATTGATAAAATTGTAAACATGTATTTTTTTTATAAAAAAGTAAGAAACTATTATTGTTGTCAGTTCCGTCCTCTAGTAATCTTTATTTAAAAAAGTATTAAGATTTTAAATCAATAAAACATTAAAAAAAAACATATTTTCTCTACAATATGTTGTAAAGATGCAAACTTATGTTTTTGTTTTTGATAAAAAGGAGGAAAAAACGTGAAAACAAATAATTGAAACCTTGGGTCAACCTTGCAGATGAACAAGTTTACTACGTTTCATTGTTCGAAACAGTCTTCTGAGCGAAAAATTGCAGAGAACAGTCTGACAATTGAAGACAATATCTGCTATGTGAGTCTACTGTGAAGGGACATGTGATTTAAGGGTGAAGAAGAATGATCATACTCCTCACAGAAGAAAAGGTAAGTAAAAATGAAAAAAAAAAA
>Ga0209489_108483_pt1 | contig 13945 bp, 9 predicted proteins | sample SiratrowhiteBW_FD_187527 | JGI IMG/M metagenome (GOLD analysis project Ga0209489, IMG submission 187527) | Root nodule microbial communities of legume samples collected from California, USA - Siratro white BW (SPAdes) (version 2) | ecosystem: Host-associated > Plants > Roots > Nodule | place: USA... | reverse complement strand
TCTGTTTTCTATAAATATATATATATATATATATATATATATATATATATATATATATATTATAAATAATCCTGTTAATTAGTTTTTTAACATCTGTTTTGTGTGTTGTTCTTGACAGGAGAAACGTTTGTGTTGTGAGTTAAGATTGCCTCCAGCCACCTATCTAAAAATGCAAGAGCAACTGTCACTACAAATACTTGCTGGCACTGTCTCTGCAAAATCTGATGCTCATCAATTGTTCAAGTTGGATGCCATAAAAATTGACAGGGTATATGATATGCTCATTAAAAAGGGGATCGGTTTACCTTGAGACCCCTCTTTTGCTTCCGATTTGTCACTTGGAAATAGATTATTCTCTTCTAGCCTCCCATAATTGGAAGTTAGATTGTGTAACAGGATGATAGAAATTTTGCAGTGCTGTATTATTATGTTTTATGTAATAGACTGAGTAAGATCTATTTAAAGGATGAATTATTCACACGAGTGGATCACGATTCTATCTTCTGTTATGTTTCTTTCTCAACCCAACTGATATGCATTCCTAGGAGGTGTGGATGACATGGGAAACGATTCTTAATGTGTTATTGATTTTATTTTATAGACAAGGTTACTGGAAAAAAAACTTATATAAGTGTAAATTAAATTTGTTTATTCCAACTTCTCAATTTCAACAGTTTTTTTAACAGCGTTTTACATTTTGATGGTGGTAGTAGATAGCTTATTGCACATTTATCAACTGTAGTTGTTTGAAATTTGTTTTGATTTTGACAAAAATAATTGTATTTATTTAGTATAGGTTTAAATATAAAATTATATTTTGATTTTTTAAATAAGGTATGGAAATGTGTATAAATAATTGAATTGTTCTTAATTAATAATTAACGAAATAAAATTATTTTTAAAGTTTTTTTTAAGAGTTTTTTTCTGTTACATAATTTTCAGTTTTTTAATTGTAGTAATTCATTTTATATTTAAAAATTTTATTTAAATGTTGGAGGTATTTTTTTATTATTACTTTAATTATATATATATATATGTATATGTATATATATATATATATATATATATATATATATATATATATATATATATATATATATATATATATATATATATATATATATATATATATATATGTATATGTATATATATATGTATATGTATATATATATATATGTATATATATTTGTACAATTCTATTCAATGATGTATTCCATTTGTTTTCTTTGATTTTTAGTTTTGTTTAATTTAAAAAAATATTCTTTCACTAAATTATCTTTCTTTTAGTCTTAGATATTCATCAAGTTGTAGGATACTTTCTTCTCATAAAATTTTATTGTGTAATTATTTTGTTTTTCTTTTAATTATTTAATATTTATGTAATTATTATTTCTTATTTTATTAAGATCTATACATGATTTTTTTTTCCTTAATATTTAATGCCGAAAGAGAAGAAAACTGTCCTTTTATATCGAATCCTATATAATATTGTGTAAAAAATTTTATTTAATAAATATTTAAAACTATACACATGTTAGGTACAAGCACAAGAATGAAACATAAATTTCTTATTTATGAATATAAAGATAGAGCTAAGTGGTACATTTGTTTTTTCACAATAAAGTAGAAGTTTGATATTGTTAAGGAAGATGTAAGTTGCAAACTCTTTTAACATATCTTAAATTTTACTTATAAAATAATCTCTTTAGTTCATTGGCTAAGTAAGTTTTATTTTTAAAATTAAATTAAAGTTTATTTTTTCCATTATTTGTTTTTCTGTAGAATATCTTCAAACTATTATCATTTAATTCAAAATGTTTGCTGGTTTATGATAAGTTTGAGAGACGGCCTAATTCTAAAACTTAAAAAACAAGAAATGTAACAAAATTTTGATATGATTTGAACTATATTAGGGCATGGAGTGGAAGACTTGAGATGAACTCTTTTGGTGTTATTTGAAATTTATGTTCATAAATTTTGGGTAAGAAATATTTTGAATAATTTAATTTTGTAACTATTTTGAGTACAAAAAATGCTTTATTTGTTATTTTTTAGAAAAGAATTAATGGTAAAATTAGTTTGTTCAATTTTAAAAATAATGAAATGCAATTAGAATTTTTTCGAAGGTCAAAAACAGAACAAATTTATGACAAAAGTCAAGCATAGGTTTATTTTTTATTTTTTTGTGTTTAGTCCATAACTTTAACCATGGATTAGAAATGTTTGCACACCGAGAATTTGACTACCTTTTAGATTGTCTCAATTGTTAAGAAAATTGTGGCTTATAAAATATGTGAAAGTACCATGAATTAGTATTGATTGATTGAATGTTTCCATTTGTCAAATTAATACCCACTCAATAGGGAAGTTTGTCACATTAAAGAGTTGAACTAATTATTAGAGTCTCAAATTTGGTTAACTTGTAATAGTAAGAGTTTGAATAATTTTAAATATGTAACAAACTATTATTCTTTACCAGGTCATAACCTCAATAATATTTTTTGTATTTAATGTAAGAGAGCAAAGATGTCTATTGGAGATAAAAACATTTTTGAAAATCTTAATTTGTAAATGATTGACAACTGGGAACTAAATGTCATTTTTTATACTCAGCAAAAGAAGAAAAAAAACTAGAGAATTTATTCTTAAAGTAGTAATAATAATAATTAAACAATTTACAAAATCAATAATGAATCTTATTTTTAAAATTTTCATTTTTGAAAATGTAGTTTAATTGAGAATAAACATTTATCTATATCACAATTCTTAATCATTAATTCCATGACAATGTGTATCTTAATCAGAACAAAAATTTTAAAAATAAGTTCTTGATACAATTGATTATTTTACCAAATGACGTAATCATGTGAAACAATCACATAATTTCAAAATAAAAAAATTTCTCTTACAATTTCATTCTAATAAATCAATTTAAAAGTCACTGAGACTAACTAACTTAAGAAAACTACATACACCTATTTCCCCCATTTACCAGAAAAAAGGAACTTTATTTAAGAAATCAAATCCCTTACTTCTGGGAAGATACACACACATTTTGGTTAAACTATTCATCACCTCTTAATTAGATATATAGAAGAATCTTGACATGACAGATTTTGTAATTTCTGTAATCTTGTAAGATTCATGGTCTAGAGCCAAAACTAAAGAAAATCATTACAAACTTTACTCATGAGCTAACTCTATAACATGCAGTTTGAACTTATATGTGCAGTTGCGCATCTACCAGCCACATGACCTAATATGAAACCTGTAGAAGTCGATCTCATGAACCTAAAAACATAAGCTATAATGCTATACACTACAATTACTCTTAAGTCAGAAACTTGAGAACCATTATCCTCTGCATATGTAAGTACCTCAGGGCTTCATATGGTTTATATACAAGCTCATTCCACCTTCAGTAAAATCAGGAGAGAAAAAAATTCCCCATTTAGCTTCTATTATATATTCATCATGCAACTTGTATTGCTTCTGCTGCATCAAGTTTTGGTTCACAACAATCAAAATTTTTCTCACTGACCTCCTCATTGTCAACATCATCACTAATATCATCACTGTCGTCGTTATCATCACCCTCAGTGTCTTCATCACTTCCTCCACAAGAGTTATTATCCTTGTGTTCATTTAAGGCCAGAAGTGTCTTCACTGCCTTGTCAGCTTCATCATCACAACCACCACCAGAGTTGTTATCCTTGTCCTCATGAATGGCATAGAGTGGCTCCCTCAGAGTTATTCCCTTCATATCTTCTAGATCAATAGGGTTTTCCAAACCAGATGATTCTGGCTCAACCTTCTTAGCAACTTCAACTTTGGGAATTGATAATGATTTACTTTCAAAAGCATAGCAATCAGACATAGATCCATCTACCACTGCAGAATTAGCTGACATCCCAATGCCGGACCTGACATTTGATGTTAAATAACTGCAAATGTCAGCCTTTCCTCGTATATCAATCCATCTGTTATTGATCCAGTCTCGGGAAATCCGAATGTTCTTCTGCTCGACCTTTAGGAACCTCTCTTCACCTAATGAGAAAATCATAATTACCAATTGTCAGATATCGGAAACCCAGACAAAACATGATTCACAAACTCACTATTCCATGAGCCAGCGAACTATATCACAATAATTAAAGAGAAAAATGTGTATCCTACCAGGGATATAAACTTGCAGGATTCCATCTCCACTGCCATTAACTGCGGTTATGACACCTTCCCACCATCCATCACACCACCAGGCATCCACTGCTGCTCCAATCTCAAAAGTACGACCTGAATTGTATTCAGGAGGGCATGGCCTGACTGTTAAGCGGCCTGAACATCGCATACCCAATTTATCAGTAGCTGCCACTCTAGATGCAGGGACCCATTCCTACAAGTGTTAACAACAAGGCTGAGAACCACACTCTTCGCTAGCTTCATGGCTGAATAGACAATTTTTGTATAGTTGGACTTCTATGTCCAGAAAATTACTACAATCAGCATTTCAACAATGTTGAGATATGATAGATAGATAGAAAGAATAAAGAGAAGAAAACAAAGTCATTGCATACCTCTAGTTTCTGTGGTCCCTCTATATCAAGCAAATCATCATACTGGACCTTCAGCAGCCTTGGAGACACACTCAAGATTTTACATCTAAACCAGCATCCTCTAATGCCACTATCTTGACAAAGAACCTCTATCTTAGCACCGACCTGAAAAGGCAGTTTAGGCTTTGGTCCAATAACCTTAATACCCACTGTTTTCCTTGATAGTTTTAATTTTAAACTAGGATATTTTGGTCTACATTTTGTCATTTCATTGGTAGGAACGGAGACTTGCAAACCAGAAAAACCCTTCTCAAATATTTGATCCTTAGAGCTTCTAATCCTCTTATTGCTGGACCTTAAAGGATCATCTTGAGTGAAGTTCTCATCATCATCTGTTTGTGACTTTTCACACTTTGCCTTTCTCTTGGAGAGAATAGGACTATTTAAGCAAGAAAGAACAGGCTGGTTACTATATCCACGCAACTTTGTAAGTGTGAAGGGCTTAAGCCTATTGTTTTTAAACTGCCTAAAGCACATATGGATCTCCGATAAAGAGGTATGAGGCACAGCAGTCAGGTATTTCTCATAATGCTTAGGAGTCAAAACAATCGCAGGACCATTGACACACTCAGCACTGATCACCTGAACATGAGGTGTGATGAAAACCTCTCCCTCTTCCAGATTCAGCTGTGGAATCACCTGCTTAACTTCCCGTCCATGATGAAACCAACGTACCTTCACCTTTTTCTGTCTCTTCTTATCTTCATACATATCTTCCAAGTAACCAAGATAGTGGTTTTCTTCTTCAGCCATAATATATACAAATGAATGAACCTAAAATTTAGAAAAAATATCTTGAGAATCATAAAAATTAAATCCCTTCCAAAAACAGAAAAAGTAATGGTACCAAGAAAGTGGGTGATAAGCACCCAAGAACTTGGGGAACCCACCCTCATAGGTTATCTATTAAGGAGAACCCAAACACTTAAATTCTGCGCCAAACATCCCAGATTACTCGATGTGGTATCTTAAGAATCATGAAAATTAAACCCCTTCCAAAAACGGAAAAAGTACATGATACCAAGAAAGTGGGTGATCAGCACTTGGGTAACCCTTATCACCGCCAACCACTTGGGGTACCCACCCTCAAAAGCTATCTGTTAAGGAAAACCCAAACACTCAAATACACCATCAAACATCCCATATTATTCATGTGAGACTAGACACCCCATAATACCCAAGTCCCTATTGCAGCACTGTCCCTAAGAGCCAAAGGATAGACTTCCATTCTAACAACCAACTTCGATACTATTTGATAAGCACTCAAACACCTAGGAAACCCATCCTCAAAAGTTAGCTATTTGTCGGGGGAGTGGGGAAATCAAACACTTAAGTATCCCAGCAAAAATCACATACTACTTGATGTGAGACTTAGGCACCTCTTGATACAAAGTCCCAATTAGTGAGGAAAAAATTGAGATATAATGAAAATCAAAATAAGTTTCTCACATTTATGGTTGTTCCATTCCTGCAAAACCCTGAGAAGTGCTTCAGCTGTTTAGCACAAAACCAAGAAATGCCTGACCATTCAATATCCGAACTTTGGAATTTTAGTCTCCTAGAAATCTGCAGTACAAAAAACAAATGGATAGTTAATAATCGCATAAAGATAGAAGGGAAATCTAGAGAGATGAATTTAATTAGTTGCCATTTCCTTACCATTTTATCAGGTAAAATTTTATTACTGACATTAATTCCAGGCATTAAAATCTTGAGAGATTCATCAGCTTGTGCTAAATCATCCGATGGTACACCTGTGACAAAAGATTATGGTTGCATAAAACGCCTTCTTTCCATAACTACAGAAAAAACAGCTAAAAAGAATTGGTGGATCAAGTAATAGAAAACATAAGGACAAGACCAACAACAAAAATATCCACTAGATTAGAGAAAGGAGATTCATCTAGAAAAACCAGTAATTAGTTTAGCATAAAAATGGCATAAAGCAATTTATTTGGACTAAGAGATCACATAACCACATTAAGAGTGTTCAGATTGGCATTTAAAGCTTGTTAAACACAAGCACACTTTCCATTGTTGAAAAAAGAAAAGGAAGATTTTTATCTCATTGATAAAAGTTACGTTGATTGTAACTGCTAGACAAACGCATCCTAATATGGTGGCAGCCAACTCAATTTGGTTGTAATTTAAGTTCATCTTAGATTCCTTTTTGCAAAATGTTCAAACTATTTGTCTATTAAGTATTTGTACCTACCTAAAATACTACATAAAGACATTCATCTTATTTTATAGAAACAACAAAAATAGTGACTTAACGACACATATCAAGTAAAAAGAATTAAACGATAATTTTCTTCAATTGAAGGTTCTTGTCTTTTTTGGACCTCATAATAGCTTCTAAACACATACGAAATGCCATGGGATAGCATGAAGTGTAAAGTTCATGTACATCGATAGAAATTATTTAGCCATGGAAAAAGTGTTCTTAAAACTGATTCAAGAAAAGATTGACATCATTAAACTACCCAACTCAATGCCAAAATTGTCTTCATGGTAACACAAAACCAAAAAAAACTTACCAATTGGTCAATGGATACCTTATAAAATCTTTCTTGCCATGAAAAATTAATACAGGCTAGCCAGACTTCCAAATGAAAAAGAGGAACAATGTAGGGTGTGAGACATCAAGATTTTAAGTACCACATTTAGTAGTTTATTCATGTCAATTTGGGATTCACATTGCCACCCATTATGAGAACGACATCCACAACGATTTTCACTTTATCGACACTTACCCGGTGATAGTCCTTTTCCCTTTGATAACTCCATTCACATATTAGCATTTGGTTTCACCTTAATACAGCCTAGGAGTTGCCCAAATATTTTGGGTTGGGCATCCTTGTTTGCCTAAGTTCTAATTGGTACTATTAGAATCTTTTAGACATGTTAGAATCCTATAGATATAGTAATTGTTAATAATAGGACCAATTAGATTGATTCAATATTTATGTTAGTAGCCTAAAATAGGGTATTGTAATTATGTTTTTCCCCTATAAATTCAATAGTTGTGTTGTGGTTTGAACACACGAAATTCACCATATGCCTTCTTGATTTCTCTCTTCTCAGCATGGTATCAAGTGCCTATCGAGAAGGGAACCCTAATTCATACTTTCCCTTTAGGGCCATTGCTCAAAAATGTAAACTTTTTATAACCCATGTACAGTTTCCGATTTTTGTTCTTTTTTTCGTCTTTTTGATTTCTCTCTTCTCAACATGGTATCAAGTGCCTATCAAGAAGGGAACCCTAATTCGTACTTTCCCTTTAGGCCCACTGCTCAAAATGTAAACTTTTTATAACCATGACAGTTTCTGATTTTTGTTCTTTTTTCTGTTGTGTTTCATTGACGACTTTCTGGCAAGCATTTTCTGGTTGATGACCACCACCACCACCAGCATTGCCTTGAAACGGCTCTTCGAGCATTTTTTCTCTCTCTAATATCCAATTGGTGTTGTGCTCTCCAAGCATTTTTGCTATCCAGTATTGCACTCTCTAGCACTTTTTTTCTCTCCAAAAGTCATTGTGTCCCTCGAGCAGCTTTTGCTCTCCGGCAGTTGGCGTGCCCTTTGACCAATTTTGGTCTTCGACAACCATTGTGCTCTCCAAACAATTTTTTCTCTCCAGCAGCCGTCGTGCCCCCCAAGTTTTATTTGCTCTCCTACAATCGCAACATAGTCTTACCTCTAATGCGACTCTATAATTGGAGCTGTCCTTTTTGGCAACCACTAGTTGCCTCACCCACCCGCCAACTGCTGCCATGTGCCAGTTGGCACATCATCTTCACACACTCACACCAAATTGATGTGTGATGCTGTCATTATTTACTTTGCCAGCTCCAACAATTGACTTATATGATACATATGCTTCAGCCTGAGAGAGAGTGCTAAAGATATGATTTGAAAGGACAAAATATATTGAAGTTAATTGTCACTTTGTTAAGAAAAAGTCATATCTGGGAAAATTCCAATGACGTCTAGGATATATATTCATTAAGGGGTCCTTGGATTAACTACACATGTAACAAGCTTGGTGCATACGACCTATATGCTCCAGCTTTAGGGGAGTGTTAGAATCCTATAGATATGGTAAATGTTGATATTAGGATCAATTACATTGATTCTACATTTGTGTTGTTAGCCTAAAATAGGGTAACTAAATATTGTGTATTTCCATTCTGGTCTTTAACACAAATATCATATGCCTTCTTGGTTTCTCTCTTCTCAACAGGTACTTTCATTGAGAGTCAAGCTATGGTAAGGGTTACTTATAAGCTACATTAAGGTGCAAACTGAATATTGATAGGTCACTAAAATTGTCAAAGAGAAAAACCTACCATTGAGTAGCGTCAAAAGTTGTTGTGGATGTTGACCCTTAAAGAGGGTGGCAATGTTAGGCATCCTGTATTGAGTAGTATAAATTACTTTATGTAGTACTTGACTCCTGAGACTCTTTCATCTAATAAACTAGTTTTTCTAGTTGGACTCCTCATTAAGCACTTGAGGAGAGCCTAACCCAAAAGACTAGTCTATTAGGTGGAAGAGTCTTAAGTACTACATTAAGTAGTTTATTTTAGTCAATATGGAGCTTCAAACAGAGGTCACCACTCCTTGGAATTGAGTCATGTTATGCCTAAATGTTATTGGTGGAGTGGCAAAAATCATAATAGTCTACAACGTTTGGTAGCGCAATGTCAAATATGCTACTAGAGATTGTTTTTCCATTGACAGTGTCATTTCAAGCTCATATGTAGAGGGTAAAATTGGAAAATCGGACAATTTGAAGTTCATGCATTTAAGGTTTTTGTGCACACATACAAGTGCAAGCCCTAGCCTTTATATTGTAGAGCTCTCTTTTGCACTTGTTTGCAAGTTTATAGCACCACTCACTATTCCTTGTTGCCACATAACACTTTCTAGCCAATTTTTGGCATTGAGGCTTTGTTCTCACAGGTTTACAAACATTCATTTATTTCCCGATTAATTTTGGGAAATTTCTTGACTATTGTGACCTGTTTGCTACCATTTCAATCTTATTTCTACTTCTTTTTATAAAGATGCTTTGTTCTCACAGGTTTACAAACATTCATTTATTTCCCGATTAATTTTGGGAAATTTCTTGACTATTGTGACCTGTTTGCTACCATTTCAATCTTATTTCTACTTCTTTTTATAAAGATCTTATATCAATTAGAGAGATTAAATTATATACTATATAAATTGGGTGCAGACCCCACCTTCCAAATTGATTATGTAGGATTGAGTTAGACCTAAACTCACTATCTAAAATGGTACCAAAGTCTATCCTAACGAAGTTTGTTAGATCTATCATGTCAAGTTCAAGATTTCAAGTCTTCGACGTGAAGACATGTGTGAGAGATTCCGCATTGACTGAAGATATGATTGAATTATTATAGTGTATGGATAGGTGCAAACCTCATTTTACAACTATTTTGTGAGATTGAGTTACGCCAAAACCCTCTTTCTAAGACTTTCCACTCAATTCTATCTTCAATCTCTTCAAAAATGTTGAAGCAACAATGACTTCTTAATTTAGGCAATTTTTCTTTATTTTTCAGCATATATACTACTATAGTAGTTTATGCCTAGTGTTTAGGTTCAAAATAGTGGTCATCCTGTTGTCCCTCAAGCTTTTTTTGGGTTGATTACTGAGGTATTATACAAGTAAACCAGGAATAAGTAGACGACATCACTTGCATTAAGTTGTCATATAATATACATACATATATATATATATGTATGTATGTATATGTATGTATGTATATATATGTATGTATGTATATAGGATCCAAGTGGTTTGTCAACTCTAGAACCCTAATTCTTTTATTATTATTAGCTATATCTTCTTCAATCTGTCACAACTCACAAGGCTCATGCTTTTTCCTGCCTTGCTTCATAATGGAAGAAAGCAATGATGTGATATAACTTGCTCTTCCTCCCAATCTTCATAAAAATAATTCAAGCCATTAGGCCAGATGAAGTCTCTAAACAACGTTGTTTCCGACCATAAGTGCATATGTATTAATTACAATGCCTTATAACTCATGTTTCCAAGAAAGGAAAAAGAATGAGTATTCTATTGCTTCTGTATTAATTACATAAGCAAAATGACAGACGACAAACCAGAATAATAAACCAATCACGGCTACTCTCACATTTATTCACTTTAACATGGGAACAACAACGAAAAATGTTAACACGGTAATTATTAGTCATCCTTAATAAGTTATTATGAAAAAAAGTAACATATAAATTCCATTAAATTTGCACTTAAGTAATACAGATAAAATATTTGATGCGGAAGTGAGAATATTTTAAAATGAACAAATTTACTCAATTTGAACAAATCATAAAAAATCTCTGATTTCCAAAATAAATACACCTATTATTGTAGATCCTCAATAAGTTCAAACAAAACATCCCACAAATAAGGTGTGTAAATAACTTTTATATAAGTGGTCATGCAGGGAATAATAACAGAGTTAACCAAATTCCTTGAAAGATAAACTCACAGGAAGTGCATTTATGTTATTAATCAGAACAAAGTCTAAAAGCTTTCTGGAAAAATTACAGGACAAGCAGCTATGGCTGATAAGTAATGACGACCAAGTCTTATCCCATTAGGTGCCAACAAAAACCTTCGGTCAAAATTCTACGAACCAAAAACCATGCACACAGTAACTTCCAGCACATGCATCCACAGTCAACATTTCACAGAAACAAAAAAACATGTGATTGCATGCTGAAAACCTAACTACTGCATATGAAGTGGACAATTCCACCAGACCATACATAACCTAATACTACTGAGCCAGTCGACGTGGCCATGCAAGCAAGAAGACATAACCTATATAACTCATAGCACAGACTTGACCAAATTCCTTTAATAGACAAACTCATAGGAAGTGTAGTTGTATGATTAATCAGAACAAGCCTTGTAGTAGCTTTTCAGCCTCAATATGAGACATCGATCATTTTATAACTGACAACTAAAAACAACCAAGCTATTTCTTGATTAATCAGAACAAGTTTTGTCGCCTTCTGGTTTAAGTGCAAGACATCAGTTTATGAACTACTACAACTAACAACAACCAAGTCATTATGCAATTAATCAGCACAATACAACACAGGCTTTACCAAATTCCTTTAATAGATTAACTCATGCGAATCGGAGTTGCACGAACCAGAACAAGCCTTGTAGCTCTTCAGCATCAATACAAGACACAATGGTCAGTTTATAACAGACAACCGAAAACAACCAGGCTATTTCTTCATTAATCAGAGCAAGTTTTGTCGCTTTCTGGTGTCAGTACAAGACACCATTTGTGACCTACTACAACTAACAACAACCAAGTCACCATGCAATTAATCAGCACAAGTCTTATAGCTTTCAGGTGTTAGTGCATGACAACGGTTTACTACCAACAATCAAGCCTGTCATCAGGCTGGGAATGTTTCAAACTGCAGTAACGATTGATATTGCAGGAAATTATGAACAAATGCAGCCCTAATTGCTGTCCTGGTGTTCCCAGAAAACTTACTGTTGTAGCTGAAATAACAAACCACAATCACAAACCATTTTTTTCAAAACATTAGGGGATAACAAAACATACAACCTCCATGGTCAAATTCCTCAAAACAAAAAATCATGCACATAGTAGTAAGTAACATTCAGCCCATGCATTCACAATGAACATTTCACAAAACCAAACAAATCACCCAAGAACACTCTCAAGAGCCAAAATACCTGCATGGTGTGACCGATTCCGGGAGACCAAACAAGTAAGCCAGTCAACAACCTCTCGCCTGGCCCTCCATTTGCAAGCATTGATGGGCTGTGTGGATCCATAGGCCTGCAAGAAATGGTCAGGGACAACATACATCATGTGTCTCACACTCCTCTCAGTCCCCACAACCGCCAGCACCGAATTCCCCAACGCATCCTTCAGATAGAAGTGAATCACTCGGTTCCCACGTTCCTGGCATATCACCTGCTCCTCCCAAGCCACAAAAACACCCCCACCCCCACCCCCTACCTCCCCACCAGACATTCTCAAACCTACCACGGCTAGTTCCTCTACCAACGGAAATTGTACTAGGAAAAACCCTAACACAACCCCACCCCCCCTAACTCATACCATTCCACATCACCAAAACCTGCAAAAAAAAAAAAACAGCAATTAAAAAAAAAAAAAAAAAAAAAACTTTAAACTCGTGGGGAGGGGTTAGAGTATATGGTTGGGTCCCTTTTAACGGGAGGACAAATGGGTAATGGAGCAGAGAAAGAAAGAGACAGGGTTGAAGCTGCTCTGCTGCTGCTGCTACCGAGTGACCTTTCTCTTCTCTTCTTCTGTTTCTGTGCCATGTGGTGTGAATCCACGGGAGGAGAAGAGAAAGAAGGAAGAAGAACTCGAGGGTATTATGGGAATTGTGGTTGTTTTTTTTTCCTGGAGGGATATTCCAGTGCTGCAACAACATTGTACTCACCGACACGTGGCGTTCCTGTTTGACCACCTTCTCTCCCTCCACCTCCATCATGCCCATGCTGTTGCTTGTAGTTGTGTGTCCTATCTATAAGACCGTTACTATAATAAATTTGGTTGTGTTTTCTTATTTTTCAAGTTTTTATCTTAATTTTCTCTTTCTGTGTTATTGTGATTTTCTAATGTAAGGTCACTCCTATTGAGAGTTAAAATAGCCTACAAAATAGTAACAATGGTTTACACTTGTAGAAAGTCCCAACTTAAAGTCAAAAATTAAGAAATTAATCATATATAAATATGGGAATATTGCTTTTTGTAATCAAAAAAGTGAAAATGCATTGACGTTAGAATGATCTGGTTGAAAATTAACTATTCTCGTTAGAGATAAAATATTGTTTATTTGTAAGATTTTTCATAAGATTCGTGTTTTTATGAAAAAAACGTATTTGGATGGTTTAATATTATAGCAGCAGATTTTTTATCATTATTAGTGAGAGTTTATTGAAAATTATAATCTAAAGCCCTCGTTCCTTTTATGATGGATATTTGTTATGATTCTATACTTTTAATATATTTTAAACAATAGTGTAGTATGTATTTTGTTTAAATTATTTCAAAAAATAGAGGTGTATCTGTTCTACATAGGGTTGGTAGAAACAGCTATGTTGATATGTTTTGGTGTAAGTTATCATTAAAAATAGGTGGTTTGAAAATCTTTATCAATGGTATTAAAGGAATCCATCTATTTTTATAATTTTAATTTTTTATTTTTGTATTTTAAAATTTATATATATATATATATATATATATATA
>Ga0209489_108481_pt1 | contig 13946 bp, 6 predicted proteins | sample SiratrowhiteBW_FD_187527 | JGI IMG/M metagenome (GOLD analysis project Ga0209489, IMG submission 187527) | Root nodule microbial communities of legume samples collected from California, USA - Siratro white BW (SPAdes) (version 2) | ecosystem: Host-associated > Plants > Roots > Nodule | place: USA... | reverse complement strand
ATATATATATATATATATATATATATATATATATATATATATATATATATATATATATATCCAGTACCTATTAACTAAAATATGTATTTATAATTTAATATAATCAAAAGAAAAGATAATATTTTTATTAATTTTACACTAGCTCTCCACACTTAAAAGTAATATTTAGATATATGTATGATGACACATGTCATCTTACATTTTATTTCATTGTTTAAAAATCAATTAAACTAATAAATTACAAAAATAATAATTTTTTAAAACATATGTGGTTAATATAATCATTTTATATTTAATATTTAGTATTTTAAAAAATATAATTCAAATACTATAAATCTTATAAATTTAATATTTTCTTCTAAATAAAATTTACGCAATAATATCAATGTATAGTTTGCATTATTTTATTCATTGTATTTTGCATTATCTTATTCTATAATCAATGCAAATTGCAAAAAAATGGTAAAATCCCATTAAATTATTTAAAAATATATTAGAATTTCAAAACTAAAATTCAACACACACAATAATCTTTTTTTAAAAAAAAAACAAAAACCTAAGTAGCTTTGATTTTCCAAAATGATCGAATATATGTAGAAGAAATGTCTGTGAGATCCAATAAATAATTTTATAAGAATTTTTTTTATTCTAAAAATTAGGTAACTAACAAATAGTTTATATATATATATATATATATATATATATATATATATATATATATATATATATATATCTTAGTTTTTTTAGGAGAAATAAACATTTTATAAATTGTATTCATTTTACAATTTAATTAAAGATAAATATCTTAGCGGATGTTATAAGATGTTAATATGTTTCTTACACGTAATTGATTCTCGAAACTAATTTTTTTTTTTTTAATATCATTCTCCTTTTTATAGATCTTTTTTGTATTTATTTTTAATAAACTATAATAACGACTTCTTCATTTCTTTTAAAGATTTAATTCATTATTTGGTGACCCTAATTGTGATAATCCATTAGATAAACTTTTAAGAAGTAAAATTTAAACTTAAGTCAATCTATCTCTAGTCAATGTGGGATCTCTAACACACCTCCTCACGCCGTGGGACTATATTGTTTAAGGGTGGTCCGATTGCGGGTGGCCCGATAGGCCCAACAATCGTGGTAGGATAAGCTCATATACCATCTCAAGAATAAGTGGAATTTAAGCTTAACTCAACCTTACAAAATTGGCCTATAAAGTGAGGTTTGCATCTATTTATAAACTATTGAACGATCCATTTCTAATCGATGTGGGATCTTCAATATAAATTTCACGAATGTGGATGCAACAAAATAAAAGTCGAGAAAAGATATGAGTAAAAGACAACCTTCAAAACTATATTTGGTTTGAATGAATGGTTAGTAATTCCCTTTATTTAACCAATGTGTGTAGCACATTTACGTTACTAATGCATCATGTACTTAGGCAATTCATTGAAAAATGTATTATAGTTTACTTTATATGATATTCTTATTTGTAACATGAATATGTATAATCTGTAAAATATCTTAAAGACCTGCTTCAAATTCTTGGGAAGGAAACCTTATATTTAACAAAGAAAAATTCATGTTTCGAAGAAAAATAGTGTTAACTTCCTAAGGTTTGCTAACTTCAAAAGGAGTGCAATTAGATGAAGAGATGATAAAAACAGTAAAATAACATCTTTTCGTGGATTAGCTAGGATTTAAATAAGGTTTTGTAAAATATTTTAGTACCATTATTGCACCTTATTTTAAAGAAAAAATATTTCTTTTCATTGGATCGAAGAACAATGAGATGCTTTTCAAAGAATAAAACAACATTTGACACATGTACTTTTTCATGCACTTTTAAAATTTTTAAAATCTTTTAAAAAGGAGTGTGACGCTTCAAACGTTAGTATTGAAGCCATCATGATACAAGGACACAGAATAGCTTAGTTCGATGAAAAGCTAAATGGTAACTACATTTTATTACTATGACATGATAATTGATCAATAAATTGATGATTAATTATTTGATAATTGATTTCATTTGTCAATAATTACAAATGAATTTGAGTTGTCAATAAAATTTGTTATTAAATTAATTATTTAAATATTTATTGATACTGATATTTTACTGATAGATTTTAAATTTGTTAACAAACCCAAAAATTTTCATAATAGTTGTAGGTGCAAGTTAATTCTTTTATGTATAAGCAGTGATTGTTATTATAAACTAATGAATTTTGTCTGCATACATTCTAAATGGTAAGAAACACTTACAGTGATGGAAAAATGTGTAATAGGTATCCATAGGTAAAACTTCTAATGATAGATTATTAGCTACTACTATACATATAACTCTTAAAGTTTACAGTTAAATTTTCGTACAACAATGAAATTTTACATTTATTATAATTTTTTTAAGGTAAAGTTTTACTTTTAATCATCTTTGGCATATCTTTATTTGTGTATCACAATCTTTACAAGTATTTACTTATCTACCTTCTTAAAAATATGTCGATCACACATATCTTGTATGATTAGTTTTATGAATGTTTAGGATTAATGTCAATCGGATTACTCTTGTAAATATTAGTATGAAAGTAAATCTCAACATTTTTCACTTATAGTTAAGAAATTGTGTACCTTCACTATTGATCACATATAAGAATCCTCTAAGCGAAAGAGAATAATGATTACAATGGTTCCCTTACGGTAGAAAAATAGCTTTTTACTATAGGATATGATGTCGATTAAAAAGGAACTAGTGTAAACAAAAGTGTGGTGGCAATTTTATAAACTTTTAAAGAGATATTATGTCAGTTTACACAAACCCGATGTAATATATTATATTCTACGTCGATTCAACAAATACCCGATGTTACAAAAGACTGAAAAAATCAAAATACAAAATTTGAAAACTCTGTTATGACATTGGAGATACTAAGTTAGTTGGAACCTCCAAACCAACGTAGCATGTAGCAATATTACATCGGTTAGGACCTCTCAACCGACGTAGTATCTCATTCGTGGATGTGGAAATAAATTTGGGGAAAATTGGATAAATTTTGGTCACATATTACGTCAGTTAGGAGCTCCCAACCCATGTAATATGTCCACTCGAGTTTAAATTAGGGTTAGATACTACGTCGGTTATTAAGTTTAACCGACATAATATCCTCTATCTTAACATTTCAGTGACTGTTTTTCTTACGCTTTGCCTCATTCGTTTTCACTTTCTAGTGTTTTGCTGGTTTTTCTCCTTCGCTTTGCCATTTTTGTGCTCGAAGCTGTTTTACGTGCCTTCATTGGCTTCATTCACTTCATTTCCTCTATTGCATTCAAGATTTCATGTTGTGGGGTAAGTTTCATGTGGTGCCTTTTTCATTTGAATTTCATGTGGTGTTGTTTTCTTTTCTCAGTAGTTTTCATTTGTATCTTTGTGTTCACTAGTTTTGCTAGGGTTCATTTGGCGTGCGCAAGCTCTGCGGTTGTCTCGTTTGAGTTTTGTCACTTGATGCGCGAGCCTTTCTTCCTTGTCGTTTCTCTTCACAAAAGGTTAGTAGTTTTGTAAAATTCATTAAAAATAGATAGAAATTTATTTTTAACCTAAATTTTTTATCAGCAACTTGATATAATGTATATTTGATGGTAGAGTTCTTACATTCTATAGATTTATCATAGATTTAGGGTTTCAAAAATTTATGATGAAAAAACTTCAAATGACCATAACTTTTGATAGAGAGCTCGGATTAAGATGCTTCAAAATTGAAAGTTGCTGGAAACGACGTAACGAAGCTTTTGGACAATCTCGGAGAGGATCCAAACACAAAAATTTTACAAAATTTTGCCGTTTCTATTTCTTTTTTATTTTTTTATTATTTTTTACATCCTTTTTTTTATTTCACCTATCTATACTTATAAAAAAAATCTGGAAATTATTGTGGTGTTTCTTTGTATGTATTAGAGATTTATCAAAGAATTCTGAAAAATTCTGGATTTTCTTTTTTAAAAATAGAGATAGTACGTCGGTTGGGAGCCAGAACCGATGTAGTATCTCCTCCTCAGTGCAATTAGGATTGATATTTTACATCGGTGATTTATTTATCAACAAACGTAGTATATGCACATACTACGTCGGTTATAGAACAAAAGGTTTTATAAATTGAATGCAACAAAAAAAAAAGTTAAAAAATATACTAGAATTAAATTGAATGTAGGAAAGTAAAGTTTAGGAAATATAATATAAAATGAGTATTATTAGTATATTAGTAAGATGTAAAAGTAATGAAAAATGTAAGAAGATAAGATAGATATAAGTTTATAGACAAAAGAATAAGTTAAAAAGTATTTATGAAATTTATTATTAAATAAATTAGAAAAAATTATGAATTTAATGATATTTTAAATTTTTTGTAGTATTTTTTTAGAATAAGTAGTATAGAAGAAAAATATCAAAGTAATAAAAAAATTACAATATGATGAAAGTTATGTAGTCAATAAATAAGCGATGAAAAGCTTTTATAATTATTTATTAACAATTTGATGGAATAAATAAAAAATATATTTGATCTTAACTTTCATAATTTAATTGAATGGTATTTGAATTATAAAATATAAATGAATGATATTGAATCATGAAATATAAATGAATGATAATTGAATAATAAAATATAAATAAATGATAGTTAAAACATAAAATATGATATTTGAAGCATAAAATATCAGTGAATATAAGATATAATATGGTAAATGATTCTTAATTTGTTAAAATACAATTTAGTTTGTGTATTAGTTATGAAGGTACGAATATGTTATATTTTTCCAAATGTATGTTATAATATTTTTGTCAAAAAATAAATAAATAAGAGCAATAAAAGAAAGTAGGTTAGAAATGTTGTAATAGACTGAGTTTAGCAATTTGGTAGGAAGAGTAAGATGAAGACATGGTTAGTGAATGTAAGAGACTCTTCGTTTAATGGTGTAGAAGAGACTCTTAATTTGAAAGTGGTGCAGAGTAACAATAGTATATTAGATTAGATAGCATTATGCTTAATTATGATTTGATTGTGAGATTGGAGTTTGACTAAGTGATGAATTCATATTTTATACTTCAAATATCATAAAAACATGTTTATTTAATTTTTTTATTAATAAAAATATTGCAAACTTTTCTAACTTACTATTTTTTATTTATTTCGTACTACGCTTTTTACAAATTATTTTCTTTTGACATTTATTTTTATATTTTTTTATATCTTCTTCAATTTTTCACTTTTCATGTTTATAATGCATCATACTGAAAGTTCTTATTTAATTATATAAAATCTAGTCAAAAAATTTATTAAATTTACTTTTAATATTTATCATCAATTTTTTTTTTAACTTTTCATCATCAAATTAATAATTATATATTATAATAATTTTTTCCTATTATTTTTATATTTCTTTCATCTTATTTTTCATTTTTCCCTAATATCTTTAATTTTTTGTTATTTAAAAAATTATATCTATCACAATTTTTATTTTTTCTGAATATTTTCACATATCTTTAATTGAGAGTTCTCCCTTAAGATTTTATAAAAAAAATTAAATTAAATTTATACACTTACCATCAAATTTGTTTTCTTTTATATATTTCACCAAATTAATAATTATATAATCATAATCACTTTTTTGTGCCTATTATATTTTTACTAAATTTCTTTCAACTTATTTTTCATTTTACTTAATATTTTTAAATTTTTATTCTTTACAAAATTATATCTATCTCATTTTTTATATTTTTAAATACTTTTATATATTTTTAATTAAATCTTAATAATTCTTATTTAAGATTTTATATAAAATACTACAATTATTTTTCAATTGGAAAACTTATCATACTCAACAATCAATTAAATCTTTTAAGATTGAGGCATCAACACTTGTTTGATAATTTGTTGATTAGATGCCCATAATCAAAGACCTTTAATTAATTGTCGAACGACTCATTTGTCTGTACAAAGGACCTTATTCACAAATGATTAGGGTTTCCTCGTTGTTTTAGGGTGGTCTTACAAAGAGTGTTGTGCATATTAGTATAATGTTTTCCACATTAAAAATGGTGTAAACAACTACATATTATTTAAGCAAATCATTTTCATCTATATAATAATAGAAAACAATTAGTAGCTTCATAATTAGGATTACTCACGTTGGCTTATTACCTTAAAAAACTTAATTAATAAACTAAACAAGTTATTAAGTAATTAAATCAAATTTTAAGTATAATGTTACTTATTTAATTCAATCCACTTAAATAATCCAATTAAATGTACGCATATGTAAAATTTTGTTAAAGAAAATTAAGTTAACAACTTATTCGTGTAATGTGTGAAAATATTGTACTGACAAATTTGAGTTGAAGAAAATAAGTTTAGAAACTAGAATTTTTTAGTTAAACTTTATTGGGTTAAAGTTACATAAATCAAAGCCTATTTTGAGTTAGATTTATTTAATTTTATTTATTTATTTATTTAAATTTGTTATATTATATTATTAAAATAAGAAAATTTAAATATGTTAAACTTCATTATTTTTAATATTTTTGAAATTAATTCCTTATATAAAAAGTAAGAAAACTGCAATTACACGACACAATATAAAGTAATAAGAAATAAAATAAAGAATAAAATAAATAAAAATTAAACATAATTATATTAAATATTAATAATATGATATAATAAGAGTATAACACAAAAAAAATTGATAATAAAATTTATATTTATCAATATAATATTATTGTTTGAATTGATTATAATAAAAAATTTATTTAATAACATAATAAAACATAATATAAAAAATAGAAGTAAATAATATATATATATATATATATAAAATAAAAATTATGTTTGAAATAGAAATTAGCTTTGTGCAGATACATTGAAGAAGCTGAGCAGTTTGATACGGGTTTCTACAGATATATTCAATCAAAAAAATAAAAAAAGAAGGTTGCGTAGGCCAGAGCCCACACTATTGTTGAGCTAAGGATGCGAGGGTCAAAGCCCACGCTAGTTAAGTTAGGATTTTGCGTGGGCCATGGCCCACACTATAGATGTCTTAAATCTCAGGATTTCTTTTCCCTCCCATTTCATGCGACTCCAACATTTCACTCGATGGTCTCCCATTTCACCACGCAGCTCCCACATTTCACCTCTAAGCTTCTAAAATCATCTCCATAAACATCTAATCTTTGATTGTATTTGGGAGTAGAGGGTCATTTTCACCGATTGGATTTTGACCTTGAGGTGTGCGTGAGCTCCAAGCTGGGGGAAGTGTTTGTGGCCGTCGGCGAGGACCTTCGACGGTGTAAGCTCATGATTGGGTTTGAATTTGTTTTGATTTTTGGTTCTCTTTCGAATTATTTTGTGTTGGTGGTGGATACAGGGATTTGGGGGCCTAGGGTTTGTGGTTGGGAAAGGCAGTTGGGGGCGGTGTGTAGCAGAATTGGAAGTGTCCTTGCTGTGTTCCAGTGCTCGGAACCATCCTTTTCGTGTTTCCTTTTGTTCTTCTTCGTCGGGTTCCAAAATGGTGTGTATCTTCTACCTCTGTTTTTCATATTTCTACTACAAAATTTGCTATTTGCTATTAATTAAAGAAACATGTTAATTGCTTAAGCTTTTGCATCCTCAATTGCTCTTTAATCCCTAACAACTTGGCTAAATCAATTCAACAAGGTATGCATTTTGATAACCTCTCTGTTTTATTGCTTCATAGTCTAATCATATCATGTATAAAAACATTTCTTCATAAAATCTGTATAGCAAAATAAAAATATAAAAACTCACTAAGTTCCAATAATTCGGGTGCTTATGTGGATATTATCCTCTTCATTAAGCTTGACTAAATCAAATTCAGATATCTTTGGTTTGAGATCTTTATCAAGTGACACATTAGAGGTCCTGATGTCCCTATGAACAATTTTCAATTTCAATTCTTCATGGAGGTATGCCAAACCTTTGGCAATACCAACAGATATCTTTTGCCTTGTAGGTCAATCCAATTTTATTTGATGTTGTTCTAGACCTTCATTAGTGTTAAATTACACAAAAATTCCTTATGCATACAAGTTAGAAGATGGGAAAAATCATAGAAGGGACAACTGAAATTAGCTTCATAAGAAAAAAATTACCAAACAAAGCGCGAGCAAGGCTATTATTTTCCATATATTCATAGACAACCAATAATTGATCTCCCTCGACACAACATCCATAAAGTTCAACAAGGCAAGGGTGTTGCAAAGCTGAAATCATGCCAAGCTCATTTATAAACTCACGATTCCCCGGACTTGATTTGGAAGAAAGTTGCTTGACTGCTATCATTGTCCCATCTGATAATTTTTCCTACATATAGAACAATGCAATATGTATCTCTGTTCTTTTACAATATACCTTTTTAAAACTTTCCCACTTTATGGTAATTAAATTCAGTATAGGTATTTCGTGACTTACTTTTTTTTTCTTTTATCTGATATTTTGGAACAATAAATGGATGTTGTGATTCTATAAATGGCACATATAATGTATACATATTACGCTGGCAAAGATCATGGTTTGGATCAGAAGGTTGTTATTTTATATTGTGGACCTAATGCAAACATTAATATCACGGGTTGGTAAGAAGAAATCTTCCTCCAATATTATCCATGTAAAAACATTATTAATCTATTTGAACTTTAAACATTAGCATTTCAATAATATATACATACTTATATTGATAAATTTTTAAATCAAATTATTATATAAATCAATCATAATTCATGATATATAAATATAAATTTTAAAACAGTTATTATAAACATTATGAAATTACCACATATAATAATCGCATATATTTTTACATTGTTATTGTATAATTATTTTCTCTATTTGTGAATTTTGGATTGACATAAATATACAACATACTTTAACCTAATTACATCTTCAACAAGGTTAATTATATCTGCAAAAAATAAAAATAAAAATAATATAATCATATGAACATATTTTTGAAGTTAAATAAGCATAATATATAAACATATGAAGATATATGATCATATATTAATATATATTATTAATAACATAGAATTATGTTTGAATGTTTGAAGTAGGAAAAATATGCATATACCATGGGGAAAGTATTTATACTTATTTTGTTATTAATTGTTTGTTTTATTTTTTATTCATTTACTTGTTTTATAATTTAGTAATGATACATTTTTAATATATGATTATTTCATTTTGTTAATTGGTTAACAATATGAAATCATAATAATATGATTTAAATATGTATTTTTAGGTTATCGTCTCATTTTCTATATTTATAGAATCGGATAACACTTTGATAATATGTCGACTATGTTGTCCATTCAGACTAAGCTTAGATGGATTTCCAATGTATTGATCATTGGACTCCTTCTATATCATTTCATTTTCATTGGTGATTTTAAGGTTAACTTTTGTGACAACAACAATTAAATTGGGTTAGTTAATAATATGAATTTGATGATGGGCATGCAGAAGATGGATTGACAGTGGATGTATGATATGCTTGATCCTTCAAGGAGATTAAAGCAACGATTCATGGATGGAGGTTTCAAATTTGTTTCAACGGTAATTGACCAACCTTCATATATAGAGGATGGAGGGATAAGGTGTCCATGTGTGAGATGTATTTGTCAAAAAATTCTTAAACCTTCTCATGTGAGGGCTCATCTGCTACAATATGGGTTTCAACCCAACTACCATGTATGGGTTTATCATAGAGAAGATCGACCAATTGATCACAGTATAGGTTATGCATCCACCAGTTATGAAAACATTAATTATAATGCCAACTTTGGGTCAATTAATGAAATGGTGTACAATGCATACATGCAGGTAGCTGACATAACAACTTATTATGAAAATGTCCAAAATGAAGAGATGAATAGAGGAGAGCCCCCTAATGCAGAGGCGCAAAAGTTTTATGACATGTTAGCATCTGCGAATGAACCCGTTTACGATGGAGCAACAGAATCCCTACTATCGGTAGTCATTAGGCTTTTAGCCTCTAGAACCAATTGGCATACCACAGAAAAATGTTTAGATCACTTCATACAATTATTGCTTGACATTTCTCCAAGAAAAAAATTCCATCCCGAAGAACTACTATCAGGCAAAAAAAGTTGTCTCAAGTCTCGGATTGAAGTCTGTGAAGATTGATTGTTGTCAAGGTGGTTGCATGCTACATTATCAAGATGATAGTGAATTAACTGAGTGCAAATTTTGTGATTTTCAAGATATATGCCTGCCAAGGGTCAAAACAAAAGATATAAAAAGGTGTCAGTTAAAAGAATGTTTTATTTGCCAATCATTCCAAGATTACAGAGACTGTATGCTTCAATGGATTCAGCAAGGGAAATGAGATGGCACCATTAAAACAAACGGGATGATGGCTTGTTACGACATCCTAGTGATGGAAAAGCTTAGAAACATTTTGATAATGTATATCCTGATTTTGCAGCTATTAGATTTGGTTTATATCCTTATTGGTCTGTATTTTTGACTCCTTACAACCTACCCCCTGAAATGTGTATGACAAAGCTATACATGTTTCTAACCTGTCTAATACCAGGTCCGACAAATCCAACCAAAAAGATTGATGTGTACTTACAACCGCTCATTAATGACTTGCAACTATTGTGGAATTAAGGTGTCTTCACATACGACATCTCAACTAAAGAGAACTTTGTAATGCGAGCATGCCTAATATGGACGATAAATGATTTTCCAGCATATTGGATGTTGTCTGGGTGGGGAACTAAGGGCAAATTAGTTATCCATATTGTATGCAGGATACTAAAGCATTTCAATTGAGACATGGGGGTAAAACTTCTTGGTTTGATTGTTACCGACGATTCTTGCCCACAAATCATCCTTTCAGAAAGAGTCGTAACAGATTTCTCAAAACAAATTTGAAATGAATGAGCCACCTTATCTCATGAACGGACACCAATTATGGGGGTTTCTCAGTGTTCCAAAAGTAACTGATGGTCATTTTGACAACTTGCCTGGGTATGGACAATTTCACAATTGGACTAAAAGATCTATATTTTGGGATCTTCCATATTGGAAGGACAATCTCTTAAGACACAACCTTGATGTCATGCATATAGAGAAGAATTTTTTTGATAATGTGTTCAACACTGTGATGGATGTTAAGGTCAAAACCAAAGACAATGAAAAGGCAAGGTTGGATGTTGTCTTCGGGGAGACTTGGAGTTGGTCCAATTACATAATGGAAATTTAGCAAAGCCGAAGGCCAACTACACCTTCTCACCGAAAGATGCCAAATTAATTTATAAGTGGATTAGCGAGTTAAAGATGCCTGATGGTTATGCTTCTAAGATTGCAAGGTGTTTAAATCCTAACAAAGGAAGTATGCATGACATGAAGAGTCATGATTGTCACGTTTTTATGGAATGTTAACTCCCAATTACTTTTCGGTCATTGCCAAACTTTGTATGGAGTGCCGTTGCTGAATTAAGTCAATTTTTTAAAGACTTATGTTCTAATACATTGAGGACAGAAGATGTGGTTAGAATCCAAGAAAACATACCAATCATCATATGTAAATTGGAAAGAATATTTCCCCCGGCCTTTTTTGATTCAATGGAACACCTTGTCATGCATCTTCCTATGGAGGTATTACTTGGTGGTCCGGTTACTACCGCTGGATGTACCCTTTTGAAAGGTAAATAGTTTGGCATTTCAATTTCAACCATTGAAGCAAGTCTTATAATTTCCTCTGTCCAGTAGGTTAATGGGAGATGCAAAAAACTCGGTGGGTAATTTGGCACGTGTTGAAGAATCAATATGTACATTCTACCTATACCGAGAAATTACATATTTCTGCTCTCATTATTTCAAAAGTGTTAGCTTGTTGGTCAATACAACTTTCAGAAATGATCCTCGACGAGATTCAAAAAATGAAGTGCAATACACATTGTCAATTTTGAACAGATGTGGACGTCCAAGTGGATCGAGCAAAGATCATTGGCTGACAGACAAAGAATATCGGTCTGCCCATGTTCACATTCTCATTAACTGCAATGAGGTTAAATCTATACTCGAGTAAGTTTAACTCACCGACCAAAATTTTAAGTAAACTGTCATAGGCTATGAACTTTACTGATTGTTTTATATAACATTTTTCAATATTGTTCTTACAAGCAAACTCCATCAATGTTGAAGATGCGTCGACATTTATACACAACAATTTTCCTAAATGGTTCAAACGATATGTAAGTGTACTTATGGTGGTCATTGTTTTTATCCCATAAATAAATATAATATTATCACATGACTATGACATAGGTTCATGACGAAAGGAATGACATAACTAATCAAAACTTGAAGGCGCTAGCTTGGGGACCTAATTTAAATGTCATATCATGGAATACATATTTCGTTAATGGCTATAAGTTTCTTATAAACACATGGAGTCATGGTAAAAAAAATGAACAATGGATTGTATGTTAAAGGTGTCACAGACGGAGGTGAAGATGACTTTTACGGCATAATTCACCATATTTATGAATTTGACTATGTTGGCCTCAGTAAAAAGATTTCCCTTTACTATTATGAATGGTTTGATCCTACAATCAATGTTGGGACAAAATTTTATTCACAATATAATATTTTCGAAGTGAAGTTAAATGGAAGATATGCTTTGAATAATCCATTTATTCTTTCGAAAAAGGAAGACAGAACTATTCAATAAAACAAAAATTACAAATAACAATGTTTTTTATACACTAACACATCCACCAATGCAATAATAGCATATTCACCAAAAATAACCACTTGATATCATCCACATTTACTTTTAATTACTTAATTTTAAAATAATTAATTAATTTTTAATTTTAATATATTACTTTTTAAAAGTATTATTTTAATCGTTATTATCATCCATTTTGTCATTTATTAGTATTTGTTAATCATTAAATATTTTTTACTTTAAATTATTAATTAAGTCGTTATTTTATTATTATATAAAATCGTGGTGTTTAATTTGCATATTATAAATAACAGGTAAGGTATTTTTAAACAAAAGAACTAAGCCTCTCACATATATGACGAAGTTGAGTACGGTATGGAACACTTTAGGAATGAGATTCCTTTTGATAAAGGTTTTATGAATTTGAATTTTCCTCTCTTAACAACATGAGATGTATCTTGGCTAATGGATCCTGGACTTTGACTCCGCGTCTTCTTCGTACGTTTTTATGGACCAAAGATTTTGTTCCTACCTTTATGAAAATGACTAAGGTTTAATGTTAAGTTTGTGTACATGAATTCTCCTCAATATATTAGGAATCACCGATCAAAAGTTGTTTTCTTAATAATTCGTGAAATTGGGATTCCTTTATAACTTACTTTAGCATGAAAAATTCTAGATACTTCTTTAATTGAGTTCTTATATCTTTGTTTTACTTTTGAAGGAAAAAATAAATATTTTAAAATTGCATTGCTCTATAATCATCTTATTGCACATGTTCCAAGATAATACCTTCCTTATATATAATTAATCCTTAGACCCAAATTTATTTTCGAAGACAATTATCTTTGTAGAACTTTTTATAATTCTGATTAATAAATATCTTCATTCTAGGTAGTGACAATACATTAGTAATCCTTCACAAATTAAGCATATATAACCAAATAAAAGTCCAGAAGGACATAAGTAAAATTCATTTGCCACTCAACTCAAGTTATTGTCCTATGTATGAAAAATTGTATGCACGGGTGCATTCGCTATATTTATGTTAGGTTTTTTTCATATATAATTTGGTTAATTTAGTTAATAATATATATATATATATAGTAATATAGAAAAATAAAGTAAATTACACAATTATACTAAAAGAATCAGTATAAATTATATTTAAC
>Ga0209489_108478_pt1 | contig 13948 bp, 2 predicted proteins | sample SiratrowhiteBW_FD_187527 | JGI IMG/M metagenome (GOLD analysis project Ga0209489, IMG submission 187527) | Root nodule microbial communities of legume samples collected from California, USA - Siratro white BW (SPAdes) (version 2) | ecosystem: Host-associated > Plants > Roots > Nodule | place: USA... | reverse complement strand
CAGGCCCAAGCCCAAGTGCAAACTCCAATTGAAGAATCTTTGCAAGGATTGGGAGGTCCTATGACTAGAGCAAGGGCTAAGAAGCTAGAGGAGTCATTACAACAAGTGGTGGCAATAGTCTTTGAAGCTGCAACAAATAAGAAAGACTTTGAGGCCATCAAAATTCAAAATATACTAATAATTGAAGGCCAATAGTTACTTAGACAAATAATAAAAGAAATAAATGTTGGTGACAGGTTTTGAGACCAGGACCTTGAGCTTCTTCGGTCTCAATTAACCACAGAGCCACTTTTATCTATGCTTGTAATGTTGACAATTTATTTGTCTTTTATACGCATTTTAGTACTTCAGACCTAATTTGTATAAATCATTTAGGGTTTAATGAAAAGGCAGATTTTGGATGTTATATTCTGCAGTGTGAGATTTTTCTCTGCTAGGGTTCTTCCTTGAATCTTTGATCTTATCAAGAATTTCCAATTCTTGTGACGATCGTAAGGACTTATCAAACGTCAATCGTTTGTGGCGTCCTATTTTTCCTTCATTCTATTCTGATTCGTTTAACCCTATTTCTGCATCGATAATTTCTCCAGATTTTACATTTCAGCCTGAAAATTGCACACGGATCGTATCAGATATCTATCTATTAGATATCTATGTCTATAGATATCTATCTGTCAGATATCTATGTGTATAGATATCTATCTGTTAGATATCTATGTGTATAGATATCTATCTGTTAGATATCTATTTGGATATCTATACATAGATATCTATCTGTTAGATATCTATGTGTAGATATCTATTTGTTAGATATCTATGTATAGAGATCTATCTGTTAGATAGCTATTTATAGATATCTATCTGTTAGATATCTATTTATAGATATCTCTCTGTTAGATATCTACGTGTATAGATATCTATCTGTTAGGTATCTATGTGTATAGATATCTATCTGTTAGATATCTATTTATAGATATCTATCTGTTAGATACGTATTTATAGATATCTATCTGTTAGATATCTATGTGTATAGATATCTATCTGTTAGATATGTATTTATAGATATCTATCTGTTAGATATTTATGTGTATAGATATGTATCTGTCAGATATCTATGTGAATAGATATATATCTGTCAGATATCTATGTGTATAGATATATATCTGTCAGATATCTATGTGTATAGATATATATCTGTCAGATATCTATGTGTATAGATATATATCTGTCAGATATCTATGTGTATAGATATCTATCTGTCAGATATCTATGTATAGATATCTATTTGTCAGATATCTATGTGTATAGATATCTATCTGTCAGATATCTATGTGTATAGATATCTATCTGTTAGATATCTATCTGTTAGATATCTATGTGTATAGATATTTCTCTATTAGATATCTATGTGTACAGATATCTATCTGTTAGATATCTATGTGTATAGATATCTATCTGTTCAATATCTATGTGTATAGATATCTATGTGTAAGATATCTACGTGTATAGATATCTATCTGTTAGATATCTATTTATAGATATCTATTTATAGATATCTATCTGTTAGATATCTATGTGTTTAGATATCTATCTGTTCAATATCTATGTGTATAGATATCTATCTGTAAGATATCTATGTGTATAGATATCTATCCGTTAGATATCTATTTATAGATATCTATCTGTTAGATATGTATTTACAGATATCTATCTGTCAGATATCTATGTGTATAGATATCTATCTGTCAGATATCTATGTGTATAGATATCTATCTGTCAGATATCTATGTCTATAGATATCTATCTGTTAGATATATATGTGTATAGATATCTATCTGTTAGATATATATGTGTATACATAGCTATCTGTTAGATATCTATTTGGACATCTATAAATAGATATCTATCTGTTAGATATCTATTTATAGATATCTATCTGTTAGATATCTATGTGTTTAGATATCTATCTGTTCAATATCTATGTGTATAGATATCTATCCGTTAGATATCTATTTATAGATATCTATCTGTTAGATATGTATTTATAGATATCTATCTGTGAGATATCTATGTGTATAGATATCTATGTTTATAGATATCTATCTGTCAGATATCTATGTGTATAGTTATCTATCTGTCAGATATCTATGTGTATAGATATCTATATGTAAGATATCTATGTGTATACATAGCTATCTGTTAGATATCTATTTGGACATCTATAAATAGATATCTATCTGTTAGATATCTATGTATAGAGATCTACCTGTTAGATAGCTATGTATAGATATCTATCTGTTAGATACCTATGTATAGATATCTATCTGTTAGATACCTATGTATAGATATCTATCTGCTAGATATCTATCTGTTAGATATCTATGTGTATAGATATCTATCTGTCGGATATCTATTTGTATAGATATCTATCTGTTAGATATGTATGTGTATAGATATCTATCTGTTAGATATCTATAAATATCTATATACATATTTTACCCTATTATAACATATTTTACCCTAAATCCTAAACCCTAAACCCTAAACCCTAAACCCTAAACAGATAGATATCTATACACATAGATATCAAACAGAGAGATATCTATTTATAAATATCTAACAGATAGATATCTATACACGTAGATATCTAACAGAGAGATATCTGTAAATAGATATCTAACACATAGATATCTATACACATAGATATGTTACAGATAGATATCTATACACATAGATATCCAACAGAGAGATATCTACACACATAGATATCTAACAGATAGATATCTATAAATAGATATCTAACAGATAGATATCTGTGCACGTAGAAATCTAACAGAGAGATATCTATAAATAGATATCTAACAAATAGATATCTATACACGTAGATATCTAACAGAGAGATATCTATAAATAGATATCTAACAGATAGATATCTATACACATAGATATGTAACAGATAGATATATATATACATAGATATCTAACAGATAGATATCTATACATAGCTATCTAAGAGATAGATATCTATACAAATAGATATCTAACAGATAGATATCTATAAATAGATATCTAACAGATAGATATCTATAAATAGATATCTAACAGATAGATATCTATACGTAGATATCTAACAGATAAATATCTATACACATAGATATCTAACAGAGAGATATCTATTTATAGATATCTAATAGATAGATATCTATACACGTAGATATCTAACAGAGAGATATCTGTAAATAGATATCTAACTGATAGATATCTATACACATAGATATCTGACAGATAGATATCTATACACATAGATATCTATACACATGGAGTTTATGAAGAATTTTTTATTTCAAATGTCTATATTTTTTAGAAAAATATTCCATAATTTTTCAAAATTCTTTGATAAAATCACTAATCCATAAAATATTAAAATTTCAAGAATTTTTTGACAAGTACAGATAAACGAAATCGAAAATAAAATGTCAAAAATAATAAAAAAATAAAAAACAAATAGGAAACCGCGAAATTTGGAAAAAAAAAATATTTCACACATCTATATTTTTTTTAAAAGAACTTTTAGAAATTTTCAGATTTCGTTGATAAAATCCCTAATCCTTCCAATAAAACACTACCAAAAATTCTATAATTTTTTGACAAGTTTGGATAGGTGAAATAGAAAAAAAAATGCAAAAAAAGCTAAAAAAATAAAAACAAATAGTAAACAATGGAATTTTGTTGAAAATTTGGATTTCACATATCTTAATTTTTTTTTTGAAAAAAAAACCATAGTTTTGCATAATTTTTTGATAAAATCTCAGATTTATACAATAAAACAACACAATAATTTTAAGAATTTTTTGAAAACCATAGACAGGTAAAATAAAAAAAAATTGTCAAAAAATACTAAAATAATTAAAAGCAAATAGTAAAAGTTGGAATTCTGAAAATATTTTGTTTTTAAAATATCTATTTTTCTCAATCAAAATTCAAGAATTTTCCAGAATTCTCAGATAAAATCTATAATCCGTATAATAAAGCACTACAAAAATGTTTAGAATTTTTGGTCAAGTTTGGATAGGTGAAATAGGAAAAAAAGTCGTCCAAAATGCTAAAAAAACAAAAACAAATAGTAAAGGATGGAATTTATTAAGAATTTTGGATTTTAAATGTCTATATTTTTAAGAAAGATATTCCATGATTTTCCAAAATTCTTTGATCAAATCACTAATCCATAAAATAAAAAAATATTAAAGTTCCTAGAATTTTTTGACAAGTACAAGTAGACGAAATTGAAAATAACATGTCAAAAATAATAAAAAATAAAAAATAAATAGTAAACCGAGGAATTTTGAAAAAATAATATTTCACACATCTATATTTTTTTTAAAAGAACTTTTAGAAATTTCCAGAATTCGTTGATAAAATCTCTAATCCTTCCAATAAAACACTACAAAATATTCCATAATTTTTTGACAAGTTTGGATAGGTGAAATAGCGAAAAATGCTAAAAAATTAAAAAAGAGATAGTAAACAATGGAATTTTGTTGAAATTTTGGATTTCACATATCTCAATTTTTTTGTGAAAAAAAAACCATAGTTTTGTACAATTTTTTGATAAAATCTCGGATACATACAATAAAACAACACAATAATTTTAAGATTTTTTTGAAAACCATAGAGAAGTAAAATGAAAAAAAAGTTGTCAAAAATACTAAAAAAATTAAAAGCAAATAGTAAAACGATGGAATTCTGAAAATGTTTTGTTTTTAAAATAGCTCTATTTTTCTCAATCAAAATTTACGATTTTCCAGAATTCTCTGATAAAATCTATAATTCATATAATAAAGCACCACAAAAATGTTTAGAATGTTTGGACAAGTTTGGATAGGTGAAATAGGAAAAAAAGTCGTCCAAAATGCTATAAAAACAAAAACAAATAGTAAACGATGGAATTTATGAAGAATTTTGGATTTCAAATGTCTATATATTTTAGAAAAATATTCCATGACTTTCCAAAATTCTTTGATAAAATCTCTAATCGATAAAATAAAAAATATTAAAATTTTGAGAATTTTTTTACAAGTATAGATAGAAAAAATTGAAAATAAAATGTCAAAAATAATAAAAAAATAAAAAAACAAATAGTAACCCGCAAAATTCTGAAAAAAAATTATTTTACATATCTATATTTTTTTTTAAAACAATACAAAAAATTCCATAATTCTTGGACAAGTTTGGATAGGTGAAACAGAAAACAAAATGCCAAAAATGCTAAACAAATAAAATCGAAATAGTAAACGATGGAATTTTGTTGAAATTTTGGATTTCAAATATCTCAATTTTTTTTGAAAAAAAAAACAATAGTTTTGCAAAATTTTTTGATAAAATCTCGGATCTATACAATAAAATAACACAAAAATTTTAAATTTTTTTGAAAACCATAGACAGTTAAACTAGAAAAAAAGATGTTAAAAATACTAAAAAATTAAAAAAAGCAAATAGTAAACGATGGAATTCTAAAAAAGTTTTGTATTTAAAGTATCTCTATTTTTTTTAATAAAAATTGAAGAATTTTCCAAAATTCTCTGATAAAATCTATAATCCGTACAACAAAGAACACAAAAATGTTTAGAATTTTTTGACAAGTTTGGATAAGTGAAATAGGAAAAAAAGATTACGAAAATGCTAAATAAATATGAAAAAAAAAATAGTTAACAATGGATATTATGATGAATTTTGGATTTCAAATGTCTATATTTTTTAGAAATATATTCCATGATTTTCCAAAATTCTTTGATAAAATCTCTAATCCATAAAATGAAAAAACATAAAAATTTGTATAATTTTTTGACAAGTACCGATAGATGAAATTGAAAATAAAATTTTAAAAATAATAATAAAATAAAAAAACAAATAGTAAACCACAGAATTTAGAAAAAAATTATTTCACATATCTATATTTTTTTAAAAGAACTTTGAGAATTTTCCAGAAATCGTTGGTAAAATCTCTAACCCTTCCAATAAAACACTTCAAAAAATTCCATAAATTTTGGACAAGTCTAGATAGGTGAAATAGAAAACCAAATGCTAAAAATGTTAAAAAAATAAAAACAAAATAGAAAACGATGGAATTTTGTTGAATTTTGGATTTCAAATATCTCAATTTTTTTTTGAAAAAAAAAAACCATAGTTTTGCAGAATTTTTTGATAAAATTTCGGATCCATACAATACAACAACACAAAAATTTTAATATTTTTTTGAAAAGCATACAGGTAAAATAGAAAAAAAAAGATGTCAAAGATACTAAAAAATTAAAAAAGAAAATAGTAAACAATGGAATTCAAAAAAAGTTTTGTATTTAAAGTATCTCTATTTTTTTAATAAAAATTCAAGAATTTTTCGGATTTCTCCGAGAAAATCTATAATCCGTACAATAAAGCACCACAAAAATGTTTAGAATTTTTTGACAAGTTTGGATAGGTGAAATAGGAAAAAAAGAATACCAAAATGCTAAAAAGAAAAAGGCAAATTGTAAACGATGGAATTTATGATGAATTTTAGATTTGAAATGTCTATATTTTTTAGAAAAATGTTCCATGATTTTCCAAAATTGTTTGATAAAATCTCTTATGCATAAAATGAAAGAAAATAAAAAGTTCTATAATTTTTTGACAAGTATAAATAGACAAAATTGAAAATAAAATTTCAAAAATAATAATAAAATAAAAAACAAATAGTAAATCATAGATTTTTGCGAAAAAAAAAATTATTTCACATATCTATTTTTTTTAAGAGAACTTTTAGAATTTTCCAGAAATTGTTGGTAAAATCTCTAACCCTTCTAATAAAACACTACAAAAAATTTCATAATTTTTGGATAGGTTTGGATTGGTGAAATAAAAAACAAAATGCCAAAAATGCTAAAAAACTAAAAACGAAATAGTAAACAATGGAATTTTGTTGAAATTTTGGATTTGAAATATCTCAATCTTTTTTGAAAAAAAAAACCATAGTTTTGCAGAATTTTTTGATAAAATCTTGGATCCATACAATAAAACAACACAAAAATTTTAATATTTTTTTAAAAACCATAGACAAGTAAAATAGAAAAAAATGATGTCAGAAATACTAAAAAAATAAAAAAGCAAATAGTAAACGATGGATTTCTAAAAAAGTTTTGTATTTAAAGTATCTCTTTTTTTTAATAAAAAATTCAAGAATTTTTCAGAATTCTCTGAGAAAATCTATAATCCGTACAATAAAGCACCATGAAAATGTTTAGAATTTTTTGACAAGTTTGGATAGGTAAAATAGGAAAAAAGGAATACCAAAATGCTAAAAAAAACAAATAGTAAACGATAGAATTTATGATGAATTTTGGATTTCAAATGTCTATATTTTTTAGAAAACTATTCCATGATTTTCCAAAATTGTTTGATAAAATATCTAATCCATAAAATAAAAAAACATAAAAATTTCTAGGATTTTATGACAAGTACAGATATACGAAATTGAAAATAAAATGTCAAAAATAATAAAAAAACATAAAAAAACAAATAGTAAATCGAAGAATTTTGAAAACAAAAATTATTTCACATATCAATATTTTTTTTAAAAGAACTTTTAGAAATTTTCAGAAATCATTGGTAAAATCTCTAACCATTCCAATAAAACAGTACAAAAAATTTCATAACTTTTGGACAAGTTTGGATAGGTGAAATAGAAAACAAAATGCCAAAAATTGTAAAAAAATAAAAAAGAAATAGTAAACGATGGAATTTAGTTGAAATTTTGAATTTCAAATATCTCAATCTTTTTTGAAAAAAAAAACCATAGTTTTGTAGAATTTTTTGATAAAATCTCGGATCCATACAATAAAACAACAAAAAAACCTTACACTTTTTTTGAAAACCATAGATAGGTAAAATAGAAAAAAAAAGATGTCAAAAACACTAAAAAATTCAAAAAAAAAAATACGAAACGATGGAATTTTGTTGAAATTTTAGATTTCAAATATCTTAATGTTTTGATAAAATCTCAGATCCATATAATAAAATAACACAAAAATTTTACAATTTTTTTGAAAACCATAGATAGGTAAAATTGAAAAAAAAAGATGTCAAAAATACTAAAAAAATTAAAAAAAGCAAATAGTAAACGATGGAATTCTAAAAAAGTTTTGTATTTAAAATATCTCTATTTTTTTTTATTAAAAATTCAAGAATTTTTCAAAATTCTCTGATAAAATCTATAATCCATACAATAAAGCACCACAAAAATGTTTAGAATTTTTTGACAAGTTTGGATAGGAGAAATAGGAAAAAAAGATTACCAAAATGCTAAAAATATAAGAAAAACAAATAGTAAATGATGAAATTTATGAAGAATTTTTTATTTCAAATGTCTATATTTTTTAGAAAAATATTCCATGATTTTCCAAAATTCTTTGATAAAATCTCTAATCCATAAAATAAAAAAACATAAAAATTCCTATAATTTTTTGACAAGTACAGATAGACGAAATTGAAAATAAAAATGTTAAAAATAATAAAAAATAAAAAAATAAATAGTAAACCACAGAATTTTGAAAACAAATTTATTTCACATTTCAATATTTTTTTAAAAAGAACTTGAAGAATTTTCCAGAAAACATTTGTAAAATCTCTAAGCCTTCTAATAAAACACTACAAAAAATTTCATAATTTTTGGACAAGTTTGGATAGGTGAAATAGAATACACAATGCCAAAAATTTTAAAAACATAAAAAAGAAATAGTAAACGATAGTATTTTGTTGAAATTTTGGATTTCAAATATCTCAATTTTCTTTGAAAAAAGAAACTATAGTTTTGGAGAATTTTTTGATAAAATCTCGGATCCATACAATACAACAACACAAAAATTTTAAATTTTTTTTGAAAACCAAAGACAATTAAAAAAGAAAAAAAAAAGATGTCAAAAATGCTAAAAAATTAAAAAAAAAGAAAATTGTAAACGAAGGAATTCTTAAAATGTTTTGTATTTAAAATATCTCTATTTTTTTAATAAATATTCAAGAATTTTTCAGAATTTTCTGATAAAATCTATAATCCGTACAATAAAGTATCACAGAAATGTTTAGAATTTTTTGACAAGTTTGGTTAGGTGGAATAGGAAAAAAAAATTACCAAAATGCTAAAAAAAAGAAGAAAAACAAACAGTAAACGATGGAATTTTTGAAGACTTTTCTATTTCAAATGTATATATTTTTTAGAAAAATATTCCATGATTTTCCAAAATTCTTTGATAAAATCTCTAATACATAAAATATAAAAATATAAAAATTTCTAGTATTTTTTGACAAGTACAAATAGACGAAATTGAAAATAATATGTCTAAAATAATAAAAAAATAAAAAATCAAATAGTAAACTGTAGAATTTTGAAAAAAAAAATTATTTCACATATCAATATTTTTTTTAAAAGAACTTTTAGAATTTTCTAGAAATCATTGATAAAATCTCTAACTCTTTAAATAAAACACTACAAAAAATTCCATAATTTTTGGAAAAGTTTGCATAGGTGAAATAGAAAACAAAATGCCAAAAATTCTAAAAAAATAAAAAAAAAATAGTAAACGATGGAATTTTGTTGAAATTTTGGATTTCAAATATCTCAATATTTTTTTGAAAAAAGAAACTATAGTTTTGGAGAATTTTTTGATAAAATCTCGGATCCATACAATACAACAACACAAAAATTTTAATTTTTTTTTAAAAACCATAGACAGGTAAAATGGAATAAAAATGATGTCAAAAATACTAAACAATTAAAACAGCAAATAGTAAACGATGGAATTCTAAAAAAGTTTTGTATTTAAAATATCTCTATTTTTTTTAATAAAAATTGAAGAATTTTTCAGAATTCTCTAATAAAATCTATAATTCGTACAATGAAGCACCACAATAATGTTTATAATTTTTTGACAAGATTGGATAGGTGAAATAGGAAAAAAAAGATTACTAAAATGCTAAAAAATAAGAAAAGCAAATAGTAAATGATAGAATTTATGAAGAATTTTTTATTTCAAATGTCTAAATTGTGTCGAAAAATATTCCAGGATTTTCTAAAATTCTTTGATAAAATCTCTAATCCATAAAATAAAAGAATACAAAATTTTCTAGTATTTTTTGACAAGTACAAATAGACGAAATAGAAAACAAAATGTCAAAAATAATAAAAAATAAAAAAAACAAATAATAAACCGTAGAATTTTGAAAAATTATTATTTCACATATCAATATTTTTTTTTTAAAGAACTTTTAGAATTTTCCAGAAATCATTGGTAAAATCTCTAACTCTTCCAATAAAACACTACAAAAAATTCCATAATTTTTGGAAAAGTTTGCATAGGCAAAATAGAAAACAAAATGCCAAAAATTCTAAAAAAATAAAAAAAAATAGTAAACGATGGAATTTTGTTGAAATTTTGGATTTCAACTATCACAATTTTTTTTTGAAAAAAAACTATAGTTTTGCAGATACAATACAACTATATCCATACAATACAACAATACAAAAAATTTAAATTTTTTTTGAAAGCCATAGACAGGTAAAATTGAAAAAAAGATGACAAAAAGACTTAAAAATTAAAAAAGCAAATAGTAAACGATAGAATTCAAAAAAGTTTTGTATTTAAAATATCTCTATTTTTTTTAATAAAAATTCAAGAATTTTTCAGAATTTTTTGATAAAATCTATAATACGTACAATAATGCACCACAAAAATGTTTAGAATTTTTTGACAAGTTTTGGATAGGTGAAATAGGAAAAAAAGATTACCAAAATGCTAAAAAAATAAGAAAAACAAACAGTAAACGATGAAATTTATGAAGAATTTTAGATTTCAAATGTCTATACTTTTTAGAAAAATATTCCATGATTTTCCAAAAATCTTTGATAAAATCTCTAATCCATAAAATAAAATAATATAAAATTTTTTATAATTTTTTGACAAGTACAGATAGAAGAAATTGAAAATAAAATGTCAAAAATAATAATAAAAAAACAAATAGTACGCCCTAGAATTTTGAAAAATTATTATTTCACATATCAATATTTTTTTTAAAAGAACTTTTAGAATTTTCCAGAAATCATTGGTAAAATCTCTAACTCTTCCAATAAAACACTACAAAAAAATCCATAATTTTTGGAAAAGTTTGCATAGGCAAAATAGAAAACAAAATGCCAAAAATTCTAAAAAAATAAAAAAGAAATAGTAAACGATGGAATTTTGTTGAAATTTTGGATTTCAAATATCACAATTTTTTTTTGAAAAAAAAACTATAGTTTTGCAGAATTTTTTGATAAAATCTCTGTTCCATACAATACAACAATACAAAAAATTTAAATTTTTTTTGAAAGCCATAAACAGGTAAAATAGAAAAAAAAAAGATGTCAAAAATACTAAAAAATTAAAAAAGCAAATAGTAACCGATGGAATTCTGAAAATGTTTTGAATTTAAAGTATCTCTATTTTTTTTAATAAACATTTAAGAATTTTCCATAATTCTCTTATAAAATCTATAACCCGTACAATAAAGCACCACGAAAATGTTTAAAATTTTTCACAAGTTTGGATAGGTGAAATAGGAAAAAAAGAATACCAAAATGATAAAAAAAAACAAATAGTAAACAATGGAATTTATGAAGATTTTTGGATTCAAATGTCTATATTTTTTAGAAAAATATTCCATCATTTTCCAAAATTATTTGATATAATCTCTAATCCATAAAATAAAAAAACATAAAAATTTTTATAATTTTTTGACAAGTACATATAGAGGAAATTGAAAATAAAACGTCAAAAATAATAATAAAAAAACAAATAGTAAACCGTAGAATTTTGAAAAAAAAAGTTATTTCACATATCAATATTTTTGTAAAAGAACTTTTAGAATTTTCCAGAAATCATTGGTAAAATCGCTAACCCTTCCAATAAAGCACTACAAAAAATTCTATAATTTTTGGAAAAGTTTGCATAGGTGAAATAGAAAACAAAATGCCAAAAATTCTAAAAAAATTAAAAAAGAAATTGTAAACGATGAAATTTTGTTGAAATTCTGGATTTCAAATATCTCAATTTTTTTTGAAAAAAAAACCATAGTTTTGCATAATTTTTTTAATAAAATCTCGGATCTATACAATACAACAACACAAAAATTTTAAATTTTTTTTTGAAAACCATAGACAGGTAAAATTGAATAAAAAAGATGTCAAAAATACTAAAAAATTAAAACAACAAATAGTAAACGATGGAATTCTAAAAAAGTTTTGTATTTAAAATATCTATATTTTTTTAAATTAAAATTGAAGAATTTTTCAGAATTCTCTAATAAAATCTATAATCTGTACAATAAAGAACCACAAAAATGTTTAGAATTTTTTGACAAGTTTGGATGGTGAAATAAGAAAAAAAAGATTACCAAAATGCTAAAAAAATAAGAAAAACAAATAGTAAACGATGAAATTTATGAAGAATTTTTTATTTCAAATGTCTATATTTTATAGAAAAAAATTCCACGATTTTCCAAAATTATTTGATAAAATCTCTAATCCATAAAATAAAAAATATAAAAATTTCTAGAATTTTTTGAAAAGTACAGATAGACGAAATTTAAAATAAAATGTCAAAAATAAAAAAAATAAAAAAAACAAATAGTAAATCGTAGAATTTTGAAAAAAAAAATTATTTCACATATCAATAATTTTTTTTAAAAGAAATTTTAGAATTTTCCATAAATCATTGGTAAAATCTCTAACCCTTCCAATAAAACACTACCAAAAATTCCATAATTTTTAGAAAAGTTTGCACAGGTAAAATAGAAAACAAAATGCCAAAAATTCTAAAAAAATAAAAAAAGAAATTGTAAACGATGAAATTTTGTTGAAATTCTGGATTTCAAATCTCTCAATTTTTTTGAAAAAAACCATAGTTTTGCATAATTTTTTTTTTAATAAAATCTCGAATCCATACAATACAATAACACAAAAATTTTAATTTTTTTTGAAAACCATAGATAGGTAAAATAGAAAAAAAAGATGTCAAAAATACTAAAAAATTAAAAAAGCAAATAGTAAACGATGAAATTCTAAAAATGTTTTGTATTTAAAGTATCTAGTTTTTTAATTAAAATATTTCACATATCAATATTTTGTTTAAAAGAACTTTTAGAATTTTCCAGAAATCGTTGGTAAAATCTCAACCCTTCCAATAAAAGACTACAAAAAATTCCATAATTTTTGGACAAGTTTGGATAGGTGAAATAGAAAACAAAATGCCAAAAATGCTAAAAAACTAAAAACGAAATAGTAAACGATGAAATTTTGTTTTTCAAATCAATTTTTTTTCAAAAAAAAAACTATAGTTTTGCAGAATTTTTTGATAAAATCTCGGATCCATACAATAAAACAACACAAAAATTTTAATTTTTTTTTGAAAATCACAGACAGGTCAAATAGAAAAAAAAAGATGTCAAAAATACTGAAAAAATTAAAAAGGCAAATAGTAAACGATGGAATTTTGAAAATGTTTTGTATTTAAAGTATCTCTATTTTTTTTAACAAAAATTCAAGAATTTTCCAGAATTTTGTGATAAAATCTATAATCCATACAATAAATCACCAGAAAAATGTTTAGAATTTTTTGACAAGTTTGGATAGGTGAAATAGGAAAAAAAGATTACCAAAATGCTGGAAAAATAAAATAAAAAAAACAAATTGTAAACGATGGAATTTTAGAAGAATTTTGGATTTCAAATGTCTATATTTTTTAGACAAATATTCCATGATTTTCCAAAATTCTTTGACAAAATCTCTAATCCATAAAATAAAAGAACATAAAAATATCTAGAATTTTTTCACAAGAACATATAGACGAAATTGAAAATAAAATGTCAAAAATAATAAAAAAATAAA
>Ga0209489_108475_pt1 | contig 13953 bp, 11 predicted proteins | sample SiratrowhiteBW_FD_187527 | JGI IMG/M metagenome (GOLD analysis project Ga0209489, IMG submission 187527) | Root nodule microbial communities of legume samples collected from California, USA - Siratro white BW (SPAdes) (version 2) | ecosystem: Host-associated > Plants > Roots > Nodule | place... | reverse complement strand
CATGTTTTGCCGCCTCAAGGACTTCAGGCGGATTGCGACCCGCTACGACAAGCGAGCCGACAACTTCCTCTCGGCCATCCTCTTGGTCGCCGCCGTTACTTGGTGGATCAATTGAGTCCGGACCCTAATGCCTTGGGCGAGCTCAAGGAGAACAATCCCAGCTAAGACAGGTCAATCATAGACCGCGATCCAGCTCGATGAGCAGAGTTAGTCCTGCTCGCGTCACCACCGGCAACCAACTAACGTCAATAGGAGGGAGCCTTACCTTCCTGTCGCTCGAGCGGAGCAGTCGAGAACAAGTGGGAATTGCGGACAATTGGGAGATCCAGGTCGGCTTTCGGTTACCCAGCCTGCTATCTGCTTTGCAGGGCCAATTAGCCTGAAGCTCGGTGCAAAACAGATACTCTTTAACTCATCCTCCCGCCTTGCTGAAGCCGACGAGCAAGTCAGTGCACACATAGGCTTCGGGCCGCTTATTCGCTGGCATTGCACACGCGCGACAACTTACCTTTCCCGATTGCCAGCATCCGCCCCATGGCGGGCAAGTTGAGCATGCACTTCGATCCCGGGGGGACGATGGCTTAGGATTAGCAGTTCAGTTTGTTTAGATCGCGCGTAGCAGCGGCTTACGCAATCCGGTTGGACCATACGCGCCACCGCGGCCTTCCCAGCTGCTGTGTGTCATCAAATGGATTCTCTACGTTGGTAAAAGGGTGGCAATATGCGTCGACGGACATGCTCTGCGCTTGGCCATAAGCGGCAGCTATCCCTGGAGAGACGAGGTGGAAATTACCGTCGAATCTGTGCCGCCAATCGCCCACACGCGCGCCCTGCGCCTGCCGGAGTGGTGCAGCGCGCCGGAGACGAGCCTGAACGGCGAGCTTGTGAATTGCGAGCCGCGCAAGGGCTATTTACACATTCGCCGAACGCGGCGGCAGGGAGATCGCGTCAAACTATGGCTGCCAATGCAAGTGCGTCGCGCATACGGCCATCCACAAATTCGCAATTTGGCCGGCAAGGTCGCCATCCAACGTGGCTCCTTAATTTATTGTTTGGAGGAAGCCGACAACGGGACCGAGTTACACAACGTGTGGCTTCATGCAGAGAGTCGGTTTTCCGTTATCGAAGGAACTGGTCTCTTTAGGGGCAACCCATCTCTTGCCTCGCCGAGCGCTCTCGCGCCAGCTCCACTCTCCAATGGAGTATGTAGCTTCGATCCAGAGGAGTTAAGAAGTGCTCAGGGCCGTCGATTGCCTTTGGAGAGCATTACGTTTGAAGTCGACCTACAGAATGAGCCGAGCTAGCGTGCCTTGCGGCCCTCGCCCGAGTTTTAGAGCAAGTGGCGTGTTTGACTGCGAAGAGGTTGATCGGTGGCGAGATCGACGCGCGGAGCGTTTAGATCGGACATCAATTCAAGCCACAGCTTGATTGCGTCAGATGCCGCTTCGGCCGTCATACGCGTTCAGTGCGGTGTCGAGGCACTCGATTAACGCTTGTCCGGCAAAGGGTTTGGCGAGGAAGCCAATCGCTCCGGCGCCCAGCGCTGACGCGCGCACGCGGTCGTTGGGAAAAGCGGTAATGAAAATGAATGGTGCGTCGTAACCACGTGTCCGCATCTCTGCCAACAGCTCCAGGCCGCTCATAGCCGACATCTGCATATCGGTAATGACACAGGATGTCTCGTCCAATTGCGGGGACCTCAGGAGTTCCTCGGCGGACGCAAATATTTGGGCGATGTAGCCACGCGATTTCAAAAGATTCTCTGTCGCCGCACGGACTGAGGCGTCGTCGTCAACGACGGAAATCAAAGACGTGGACAAGACGAGTCCTCCTCAAGCGGGAATAGCGGCTGCAAGCATTAGCCACCTTGCGCGAAAAGTGGGCTCGACTGATGAAATTGTAAAATCATACTTGGGTTTGCTCAGGACGATTAGTGCGAATTCCCAGCGTCTCAGTCATTCTGATCAGGTCGGCCAGCGAGCGTGCACGCATCTTTTTCATTACGTGTCCCCGGTAGATCTTGACCGTAATCTCGGCGAGCCCAAGCTCGGCGGCGACCTGCTTGTTCATCAGGCCGGCAGCGACCAGTTTCATCACCGCCTGCTCGCGCGGGCTTAAGGTCTCAAATAAAGACTGCAGATTCGCGACCGTCTGCTGAGCCTCCCGTCTTTTGCGATCGCGTTCGGTCGCCGCAACCACGGCATCAAGCAGTTCCTGATCGCGAAACGGTTTGCTGAGAAAATCGACCGCTCCCTCCTTCATGGCCCTGACAGTCATTGGAATGTCGCCATGACCGGTGATGAAAATGATCGGAATATGTATGTTCAACCTCGCTAGCTCAGTCTGGAAGTCAAGACCGCTCAAGCCTGGCAGCCGGACATCAAGAACTAGACAGCTAATAACGTCCGGAATTGTGCTCTGCAGCATTTCGCGGGCCGATCCGAATGCAATGACGTCTAACCCTACCGATTGAAAAAGGTTCGTAAGCGAGCGACGCATTGAGATGTCATCCTCGACGACGAAGACGGTCGCCTTCGTCGAGGCCTCGGCATTGCTGCCTTCAAGCGCGTCAAATCGTGCTGTCACGAGACGGCCTCCTTATGCTGCGGTAAGGCAAACTGGAAGGTCGCGCCCGGTCCACTTTTGTGGACCATTGACAGTCGTCCTCCATGAGCTTCCACGATCGACCGGCAGATCGAAAGACCCATTCCAAGGCCAGTCGATTTGGTGGTGAAGAAGGGATCCAAGACGCGGTCCGCGTCGTTCTCGGCGATGCCGACGCCGCAATCGGTGACGGCAAGCTGGACGTGCCCCGCATCGTCCTTCGATGATTGAATCAGCAGTTCGCGCGCCCTGTCTGTAACTGCGTCCATGGCTTCGATTCCGTTCATCACCAGATTGATGATGACCTGTTGTAGCTGAATCCGATCGCCGACGATCCTAGGCAGCCCTGCCGTCAACTCGGTTCGTAACGTCACTCGGTGGCTCACCAGCTCTCGTGTTACCAGCGCAATGACGTCCTTAACGACCTCATTGATATCGAGCGGCACCATCTCAATCTCGCCCTTCTTCGCGAGCGCGCGAATACGACGGATCACCTCGCTTGCCCGGATTGCGTCTTCGATGATCCACTCCACCGAAGAGCGTGCTGCGGAAAGATTAGGCGCTTCCCGCCCCATCCAACCGAGGCACGCATCGGCGTTGCTGATAATAGCGGCGAGTGGCTGGTTTATTTCGTGGGCGATGGAGGTTGTCAGCTCTCCTAAAGTCGTTACGCGCGTCACATGCGCGAGCTCCGACTGTGCCTTTCGTAGTTCTTGTTCGGCTTGATCGGCGCGAATGGTAGCGGTGATGTCAGTGCTGACGCCACGGTAGCCGAGAAAATTGCCCTTTCCATCGAAAAAAGGCTTGCCACTCGTGCGGACGTAGATCGGAGAACCTGTCCGATTCACGGTGCGGTAGACGAGATCCCGAAACGGAAGATGGGCCTCCAACGTCGCCCGATGCTGCCGCCACTTCTCGGGTTCCTCTTCGACGTCGCACGCAATGTCCCAGCGAAGCAGGCCCATCAATCCTGTCGCCAAAATTCCCGCAGCGCTGGTGTGCTCGGATAAGCGAGTGACCTGATGATCCGGCCCGGTCTCCCAGAGCCAATCGGAAGCTGTTTCGGCGTAGTCGCGAAAACGCTGTTCGCTTTCGCGCAGCGCGGCAAGTGTGTTTTCCAGGCGTTCCCTAGCTGCGTGTTGCTCGGTGACATCCATATGTGTTCCGATCAGCTCGCTGACGTTACCATCGCTGCCGACCACCACGTGCGCAACGGAGTGTATGCGTCTTATCCCGCCCTCTGGTAGAAGGATACGAAAATCATACTCGAACTGCCCCTCCTTGTGTTCAATCGCCTGGCGCTGCACCTCCTGTAGCCGCGGCAAGTCGTCCGGATGGATGCGCGATCGAATGGTCTCGATCGATACCGGCTCTTGTGGGCTAAAGCCAAACAGACGATCGACCTCGGCGGAGCGATATATGAAATCTAGACCGTAGACGTCCCAGGACCAGCTGCCCGTGTGGCTGAGATGCTGGGCCTCGGCCAGATAGGCCTCGCTGCGGCGCAGCTGCTGTTCTGCTCGCCTGGCCGCCGTAATATCCGTAGCTGCCCCAACAAACTCGATGTCACCAGAGGCTGTTCTCGTCGCTCGTGCCTGCGCATGGATGTGCTTTACCGAGCCGTCCGGTAGCAGAAGCCGGTATTCGTGCTCGAAATCGCTCGGGTCTCGCATCGCGCGATCGATAATTTCTTTAACCGAAGCCCTATCGTCCGGATGAGTGCGCTCAACGACGAGCTGCGGCCCCGGCGGCACTGTGTCAGGATCTAATTGGAAAATGCGAAATGTTTCCTTTGACCAGAAGGCCTCGCCCGTAGTGGGGTTCCAGCTGAAGCTGCCTGTGTGACTCAACTCCTGCGCCTGGGCCAAATGTGCTTCGCTCCGCTGCAGGGCAAGTTCGGTCTGCCTTCGCAGCGTGATATCTTCGCAAGCGATAAGGACAATGGGCTGCTCATCCGCCCAGAGCATGGCTTTGGCGCTTTCACGTACCCACAAGACAGAGCCGTCCTTCCTGACCTTCTGGACGTCCCAAGTGCGCGTTTGTCCCACATCCTCCAGGCACGTCCGAACGCGTTCCCGAACGAACGCGCGATCCTCCTCGAGAAATACCTCCAGCACGGACTGACCGATCAGTTCAGCGCGAGCATAGCCGAGTTGTGTTGCGCCGAGCGTATTGACGTTGAGGATAGTGCCGGCTTCATCGACCATGAAGTACATGGCCGGATTGTGCTCAAAGATGGCGCGCCACCGCTTTTCGCGATCCTCCAAATCGGCCGCACTCCGTTGAAGCTTGGCCGCAACGACACGCACAGCCTCTCTTTCCTGGCGGAGCTTTCCGATCAGGTGCGCTCCCACAATCGAGGCAATAAAGAATGCAACAACCACCGGTAGATCTCGGGGGTCATCGATTCGCAGGCTGAACGCCGGCGGCGCAAAGTAGTAAGCGAGAGCAGCGATGGCTATGATGCAAAGCGCGGACGACGCGATGAAGCTGCCCATCAACGAAAACAGCAATACCACTAACAAATAGGCAAACGCCGTCGCAGCGAAATGCGCGTGAAGGTACAAGCAAGCCAGCGTTACCACGGCCAGCGCTATGCTGCCGAAGGTAAACTGAGGGGCTGAACGTTCTAAACTGCTGATCGGGTTACGCATTGTGATACCGTCCGGCCTTTTCTCCGGCGGGGGAGCTATAACATTTTAGGCAAAAATAGGGCAATACTCGGCACCAGCACCCGCTGGTGAGCGGTTCCGCTCGATTGCTTGGTGGTGAACTGAGCACGCGCAGAGAAAAATTGCATCACAGACGTACGTATAGTTGTCCTAAACCTTTCAATATGGCGAGCTGACACGGCTGCAATCGAAGCTCAGATGTCTGCCCCCGCTGCCTATTACTCCGCGCAGGCGCTCGAGGCTGCTGCCGAGGACAATTCCCTTACGCCAGCCGCACGAGGACAGCGGCTGCAGTTCAGTCAAGACTTTGAGCCGCAATAATCAGGCGCGCCTAGTCGAACCGGAAAGAACAGAGATAAGCTGCCCGACCACTCATCGCGCCGGTACGATCGGTCATGCGGAAGAAAGCGCAATGGCACTGTGCCGAGATACGAAGGCGAAGCTACGCGACTGCTTGTATCTCCTAAGGCCGTCACGCCTGGGTGCGGAGGACTTGTCTCCGAGTGGTTGGCCCGAAACGAGCTCGCGCAGCGACGCCGAACCGACACTAGCCGTTTAGGACGCCACGCCTCCGCCGAGGTGCCATCTAATCAGTGCTGATCACAGCATCACGATCTAATGCGGCAGCGCGGACCGTGACAAGGGATGACGAGTTGGGGCAGCAAGATCTCTACCAAGTCGTCGGTCGGACGAGGCAAGCGCAGAGCGCGCACATGGGCAATTGTAGGCGGAGCAGCACCTACGTCCGTCAGGCTGGACACGTTCTGTCGCAGTCCTGTTATGTTGCACGGCAGGCGTTCAGATGTCGGGGGGCTTGAAGGCGCAAGACGTGAAGGCGCAAGACGCGATTGAAAATGACGCTTGAAAGCTCCTACTGTTTTGCTCGGCTGGCATCTTTTCAGGGCGGCTGCCGGGGGCCGACGCGGGGCAAGGGCTGCGCACCGGATATCGCGCGTGAAAGTTTGGGCTCGTCTCAAGTCGGCTGTGTCGATTCGAATAACGAGAAACGTGGCTGCGCTTGTATTCGGTGCGTCTTCGAACGGCGGCTGTTAAGTTACGGGGCCTATCTCATCGTGTGTCGATAGTGGTGGAAGCAGTGGGCTCGTTGAGCCGCGCCTGCAGCGTCGCGTGCTCGAGCTCGTCTTCCCACCAGGATACGAACACGGCGGCGATACCATTGCCGGTGATGTTTGTAAGGGCGCGCACCTCGCTCATGAACTTGTCGATCGAAAATACGATTGCCATGCCCGGCACCAGCGCTGGGTTGACCACCGACAACGTCGCAGCGAGCGTGATGAAGCCCGCGCCGGTGACGCCGCTTGCTCCCTTCGACGTTAGCATCGCCACGAGCAGGATCGTGAGCTGCTGGCCAAAGGTGAGGTCGACCCCGAGTGCCTGGGCAATGAACAATGTCGCAAGTGTCATATAGATGTTGGTGCCGTCGAGGTTGAAAGAGTAGCCAGTTGGCACCACCAGGCCGACCACGGGCTTGGAGCAGCCAAGCCGTTCGAGCTTCTCCATCAATTGCGGCAGCGCGCTTTCAGAGGACGATGTGCCGAGCACGATGAGAATCTCGTCCTTGATATAGGCAATGAACTTGAAGATTGAAAAGCCGACGAGGCGCGCGATCAAGCCGAGCACCACCACGACAAATAACGCCGCCGTCGCGTAAAACAGCGCGATCAGGCCGATCAAATTGCCAAGTGCTGCCGGCCCGAACTTGCCGATAGTGAAGGCCATGGCGCCGAAAGCGCCGATCGGGGCCGCTTTCATGATGATAGCGATTACGCCGAACACCGCGTGCGCGACGTCGTCAATCATGCCTCGCAGCCGCTCCCCACGGCTTCCTAACGCCATCAGCGAAAAGCCGAATAGGATCGCGAACAGGAGAACCTGCAGAACATCGCCACGAGCGAAGGCGCCGACCACGCTATCGGGAATGATGTTGAGAAAGAAATCGATGGTTTTCGAGGCTTCCGCCTGCTTGACGTAACTGGCGACCGCCGCAGCATCCGGCTTGACCGCAAGGCCATGACCGATTTGGACCAGATTGCCCATAAGAAGGCCCAACAGTAAGGCAAAGCTGGAGACGATTTCGAAATAGATCAGCGCCTTTACGCCGACGCGCCCGACTTTTTTTGCATCCTGAATATGCGCAATGCCAGATGTGACGGTGCAGAAAATAATCGGCGCGATCACCATCTTGATGAGCTTGATAAACCCGTCACCGAGCGCTTTGACCCAGTCGCTGGTCGCGACAGATGGCCATAGGCAACCGACCATGGCGCCAATCAAGATCGCGATCAGCACCTGCACGTAGAGAATCTTGTACCAAGCTTGCGACGCGCGCGCGGGCGCCGCAGTTGCCATGGTGGTCATGACGCTTCCTTCCCGATTACACTCGAATGTGAGCCGTCGCGTCGCTGAGAGACGACAGCGTCATACGAGACTTATCATTTTAGCCGTGTCCGATTGAAGGACGGTTCCGAGAGCCGGCGCGTCGTTCTAAAGGCAGGCGTTCAGTGGCGTTATCCTTTTTCGTTAAGCAAGATATGCACCAGATGACCCGATTAGGCAGTCTCGGACAAACCGTCTATCTCCGGGCCGGCATCGCATTGAGTGCTCTGCCCGCGTTCGCAAGGTCGAACAACAATTCCAGCATGACGCGTAACTTCATCGGCTGGGCATTAGCGGAGTCAGTCTCGGTATGGAGGCCAGAGCGTGATCGATATGCACCGACGCTGAGATGGATGCAACATTAGGTGACATTGGTACAATTGATAGTTTGGATTGTACTCATCCACGCGATGGAAGTCTGGTTCAGGAGCCCGATTGCGCGGCAATAATTTTGAATCGATGCTATGTAGCGGCAAAGCTCGCTCTGCACGGGCATTTGTCTCCAGGCGTCGTGCGATCTGCTCCATTACCGGCGCGGCGACTGTGGCGGTTGAGCCACCGACAAACCAAATAGGCATCTCGGCGGCGTCAAATCTGCCGCTTCGTTGCGCGGCTGTCGCTGTCTGCTCGGCAACAGAGATGCTGGAAATCTGACATAGCGTTAGGTCCACGCCACAGCGACGCCGACGCCTGTGCGAATGTCTCCACGTTACGCATAGAGCGCGCCACAGTTCACACGAGGCACAAGAATTGCTGATGACCAACGAGGAGGTGCCGCTATCAGAGGGTGAAGCGGCCCTCTCATAGGAGTTGCCGATGAGACTTGCGATGTTGCTGTTGGTCGCAGAAACGGCGCGCGTGAATGAGGCGGCCGCCACGAACTGCGGCGCGACTAAAGGGCGATCCGCGCCATCTATCTGGGCAAGCCGGACGTGCAGGCGATCACTGCGCGCGTAAGACGATCTGCTTTCATTTTTGGGCTAACGCACATGGATGTCTTTTCGGCAGAGATTGCGCAATCCGTTGCGCTGACGATTGAGCTCGCCAGCATCACGACCACGATCCTCCTCGTGATCGGTGTGCCCCTCGCTTGGTGGCTAGCGCGCTCAAAGTCTCTTTTGAGCGAGGCGGTGGCGACGATGATCGCGCTGCCGCTGGTGCTACCGCCGACGGCTCTCGGTTTTTGCTTGCTGGTATTGCTCGGCCCCAGCGGACCGGGGGGCGTTCTCGCCTCTTTGTGGGGCGAGCGCACCCTCGCCTTTACCTTCGCAGGAATCGTGGTCGGATCGGTGCTCTCGGCGCTGCCGTTGGTAGTGCAGCCGATCCGTAACGCCTTTGTTGCGATTGACGATCACCCGTTCGAAGCTACGGGGCGTCTTTCGTGGTTGTATGCCTTCACCACGATCAGCGGGCCGCTGGCGCGCTTGGAGTTTGTTAAAGCCGCGGTGATTGGCTTCTCTCATACGATCGGCACATTCGGCGTCGTGATGATGATCGGCGGCAACATTCCCGGGCGCACCAAGGTGTTGTCAGCGTACGTCGTAGACTACGTCCAAGCGTCGCGCTGGCGCGAGGCGGGTGTGGTTGCCGGCGGTATGGTGATTTTCGCCTTTGCGGCGATTGTTACCTTAGCCCTCATCGACAGACAATGTGCTAGGAGAGCCAACGAATCGTCTTAGGCCGCGCCTGCGGGACATATCCGATCGCGACTGAGCAGTAATACTGAGCAGCAATATTGCAAGCCGGGTCCATCATTGCGAGGCTACAATGATCAAGGTCGGTTCAGGGCACTGCGGCCTCTGCCCGAAGCGACGGACCATCAGGGCGGCATTTCTCAGCAGCGGCTCGCCAAGAGGAGTTCGTCGCTTGCGAAATCACGAATCGACGCGTGCCGGGTGCGGTGGTTGCAATCACCAGAGACGGAAAGCTGATTCACTACAAGGCGGACGGGCAACGCGGCTCGAGGCGATGCTCGCGCTTGCATCTACGACCAAGGGGTGGCGACCGTTGTGTGGCCTAGCCTCATGGAGCTAGTTCGGCTGCCTCTACAGCCCAGGCTCACGGATTAGTACTTGGAATTCGCAAACAGGAAGGTCGCAGTGCCAAACCTGACGGCTCATCACAATTTCAAACACAGAGTTCTTCGATCTACATCCACATCTATATCGCCACACATCCGGGCTCACCTATGGCGCGGCCCCCGACAGCTCACACCAAGTTGCGCGTCTATAACCCGATTTTGCCGCTCCGCCGCTAAGGGTCGATAAGCAGGCGTTCATCGAAGCCAATGCCAAGCTGCCGCTAGCGCGCCAACGGGGACGGAATTCGAATACGGCGTCTCGGACCTAAACCCAAGTCGGCAATGTCGTCTTCCGAGAGATGATCCGAGCAAAGTCACGTTGGTTGCCGAGGGCAGCCTCTGCGACTGGAGCCGGCAAAGCCCGGACTCATTGAACGCATTGTGACACTTTGCCCAATTCTGGTAGTTTGAGGCGGCACGAGGTGGCATTCTAAATCTCTCCATTGTGAATGGGGGGAGTCCGGCAATGACGGGCGGAAGCATAGGCTCGCGAACCGCGCCGGGTGACGCGTCTCCAAAGCCGATAAGCCCGTCGGAGCTTCCCCTTTTCTGATCTGAAGACGATCGCGGATTCCATGGGTGGCGCAGCACGCAGGGGCGGCGTTCACATCGTTGCCGGAGACACCAAGGTCGTCGAGCGCGGCAAGGCGGATGGTCTGTTCATCTCTACGACTGGGATCGGGATTGTGGCCGATGGGCTCGATCTCTCCGCCGAAGGCAAGGGTCGGGGATCGTGTGCTTGTGTCCGGTAGCCTCGGTGATCATGGGGTGGCGATCATGTCAAAACGTCAGAACCTCGCTTTTCAGACCGAGGTCATCTCCGATTCCGCCGCGTTGCATAACCTCGTAGCGGGCATGGTTGCCGCCGGCGGTAGCGGCATCCGGGTGATGCGCGACCCGACGCGCGGTGGGGTTGCCGCGACCCTCAACGAGATTGCGCATTAATCCGGGCTCGGGTCCCGTCTGCAGGAAGCATCCATTCCGGTGAAGCCGGCGGTCGCGGCTATCTGCGAACTCCTTGGACTCGATCCGATCCATGTCGCCAACGAAGGCAAGCTCGTTGCGATCGTCGCGCCTGATTTGGCCGATGCGGTGCTTGCAGCCATGAAGGCGCACCCGCTCGGGGCCGAGGCAGCTGATATCGGCGAAGCGGTGGCTGGCGAACGGAAGTTTGTGCAGATGGCGACCGGTTTCGGCGGTCGACGAATCGTCGATTGGTTGTGGGGCGAACAATTGCCGCGCATCTGTTGAACGCACTGCGGATCGTCCAGCTCTCGGAAACCAAGTTATGATCAATGGTCATGAGCCATTACCGATCACCCAGTAGCTGACGGAAACTATTCCTTCTATCGGCAATCTGCCCAACCGGCCGACTGCGACTTCGCTCTTTAGGCGTGCTGAGTTTCGCTTGTTAGCTTTTCCACGAGCCGAGAACGAAGTTCGAGACGATTCAGCGCCCTTGCGCAGTTTCGACCGTAAAGCTTAGGGAGCATGGTGACACGACCCGCTCGGCACACATGGGTTTGAAATCCTGCGAAGCTTGTCAAATATCGTTGAATTTCTGCGCCATTTTGATGGCTGGCTCTCAATATCGCTGCTCGCTTCCGATTAGAAAGGCGCTCCAGGCAGGGAGTTTTCAAATGAAGGTCGGAGTCCCCAAGGAAATCAAGGTGCACGAATATCGCGTGGGCCTTACCCCGGGAGCTGTCCGCGAATACGTGGCGGCAGGCCACAGCGTTATGATCGAGACCAATGCCGGCGCTGGCATTGGTGCAACCGATGACGATTATCGCAATGTTGGCGGAACGATTCTAACTTCCGCAGCTGAGGTATTTGCTTCGAGCGAGATGATCGTAAAGGTTAAGGAACCTCAGCCGTCCGAGTGGTGTCAGCTGCGGGAAAATCAAATCCTGTTCACTTATCTGCATCTTGCCCCCGACCTGGATCAGGCCAAGGGGCTCCTGAAATCTGGATGCACTGCTATCGCCTATGAGACCGTAACCGATGCACATGGTGGTCTTCCGCTGCTCGCGCCGATGAGCGAGGTCGCGGGTAGGCTTGCGATCGAAGCGGCGGGTAGCGCCCTGAAGCGGAGCGCAGGCGGACGAGGGCTGTTGATCGGTGGGGTGCCCGGTGTTCAGCCTGCGCGGATCGTGGTGATCGGAGGTGGCGTCGTTGGTACGCACGCGGCACGCATGGCGGTTGGTCTGGGCGCAGAGGTGACCATCATCGACCGTTCGATACTCCGGCTCCGCGAGTTGGACGAGCTTTTCGAAGGACGCGTTCGCACCAGGTTTTCGACTCTCGACTCCGTGGAGGAAGAGGTATTTGCGGCGGACGTGGTGATTGGTGCGGTGCTCGTTCCAGGTGCGAGCGCGCCGAAGTTGGTCCGCCGGAGCATGCTGAGCTCGATGCGCAAGAGGGCGGTGCTTGTGGACGTCGCTATCGATCAGGGCGGCTGCTTTGAGACGTCGCACCCAACCACTCACGCTGAACCTACTTACGAAATGGATGGCATCATTCATTATTGTGTGGCCAATATGCCTGGGGCCGTGCCGCTAAGCTCGAGCCAGGCACTGAATAACGCGACCCTCCCGTTTGGCTTGGCTCTGGCCAACAAGGGCTTTTCCGCCGTGCTCGAAAATCCGTATTTGCGCGCAGGCCTCAACGTCCATCGGGGCCGGCTAACTTACAAAGCGGTCGCCGAAAGCCTCGGACTGCCCTTCTCACCGATCGAACAGGCTGCGGCCTGATCCCAGAGGCCCTTATGGGCATTTTCCTCCCTGACTTAAGCCACCCTTCGGGGTGGTTTTTTTTCTGCTCCATCGATCTGCTGACCGGCGCCGGCATTTATTTCGAACGCGAAGCGAAGCGGACGATCACCAGTCGAGCGCGCCTGGCTTCAGTCCCCGCACGACGCGAGACAAGTCCATACAGCGCATATGAATGCTGGTTTTGCCAGGTAATCCGGGGCAATTGGGAATGCGTCCCGCGGTTGGAGACGCCAACCGACCGGCGATGAATGCGCGGGTTGTTGTCGTGGTGCTGTCGACGAAGCCGCCGCCGCCCCGGTGAGTGGAACCATTAAGATGCGGCGGCGGGTCGACCTGACACACCGGCGGAGAACTTTTGGAAGTCGCGCGGCGCATCCATCATTGCCGCGGCATGGCGGCCTTAGGAAGGATCGCAGATCGTTCCCTGACGCTGGGAAGGCGGTTCACCTAATCGCTGACTGCCGTGAGATCGACCATGTGCAATCCACAAGCGACTGTCATGCGCGTTGTAGGATTTGCGACACGGAGTCGAGGCGGCGACTTGCGTTATTGAAAATAGCTCAGACAAAATCAAGTTTAAACCCTGGCACAAGACTTGAAGGCCAACAAACTGTCCCGCAACTTTCGCTCATGGAATCGCAGTGATGGCCTACAAGATAATCGCATCCCAGTGCACGGTCTGCGGTGCATGTGAGTTCGAATGTCCCAATGCCGCGATCAGCCTGAAGAACGACATATATGTGATTGATCCGACCCAGTGTACCCAATGTGAGGGGCACTTTGACGCGCCGCAATGCGCCGTCGTTTGCCCGGTGCCCGATACCTGCGTACCGGCATAGGTGGAGTAGCCGATGAGAGGAGCTCCTACGCGAAACTTGATCAAGGCCGTCGCCTATTGGACTCGTGTTCTGTTTCTCTCACTCGCTGGCCCCGCGTCGGCGGCGCCTTGCGCGGTCCACTCAGATAGATTGCGGCGGAACCCTCACCGGCGGGAGTTGTCGTTCCGCCAATGGAGCGGGCAATGGTAGCTGTACAAGAGACGGTCGAGCGCGTGAAGCGCATCGACGTCGATCAGTATCGATATGGCTTTGAGACGCTGATCGAGTCCGACAAGGCTCCGAAGGGGCTGTCGGAAGACACCGTCCGCTTTATCTCCGCAAAGAAGAGTGAACCGGCCTGGATGCTGGAATGGCGGCTGGAAGCCTATCGGCGCTGGCTGACCATGACCGAGCCGACCTGGGCCCGCGTCGAATATCCCAAGATCGACTTCCAGGCCATCCACTATTATGCGGCACCGACACCGAAGAAGACGGTCACCTCGCTCGACGAGATCGATCCGGAGATCCTGAAGACCTACGAGAAGCTCGGCATTCCCCTGCGGGAAGTCGCGATGCTCGAGGGTATCGAGCCCAAGGTGGGCGAGCAG